>Ga0115000_10001305_pt1 | contig 22275 bp, 20 predicted proteins | sample ArcticOcean_MG_C_6_FD_89690 | JGI IMG/M metagenome (GOLD analysis project Ga0115000, IMG submission 89690) | Marine microbial communities from western Arctic Ocean - ArcticOcean_MG_CB8_128 | ecosystem: Environmental > Aquatic > Marine > Oceanic | place: Arctic Ocean: Canada Basin | collected... | reverse complement strand
GGCTGCGTTGCCGAGCGCACCCGCTCGAACACCCCGCAGCAGGCGCTCGTGTTGCTCAACGACCCGACTTACGTCGAGGCGTCGCGGGTGTTTGCCGAGCGCATTTTGCAGCACGGCGGCGACACGGACGGCGAGCGATTGGCGTGGGCGTTCGAGCGTGCTTTGTCCCGCGAGCCAAGCGCCGGCGAGCGCGATATTTTGTTGCGCTTAGTCAAGGAGCGCGCCGGTCATTTCGACGAGAACGCTGACGCGGCCAAGGCGGCCGCCACCGCGGGCGAGTGGCCCCCCTCCATGGCGCTCAAGCCGGAGCGCGTCGCCGCGTGGGCGGCTGTGTCCCGTGCGATTTTGAACCTGTACGAAACCACATCCCGTTTTTGAATTCCCGCAAAATGAATCCGGAACAATTTGTCACCCGACTGAATCGCCGCTCGTTTTTGAGCAACGTCTCGCTGGGCGTTGGCTCGCTCGCGTTGGGCTCGATGCTGGATGCCGGCGGCTTGGCTAAGGGCCCGTCGCTTGGCGTGATCGATCCGCTGCACTTCGCGCCCAGGGCCAAGCGGGTGATTCACCTCTGCATGGCCGGCGGGCCGTCACACCTTGAGACGCTCGACTACAAGCCGAAGCTCGCCGAGATGGATGGCAAGCCGATGCCCAAGTCGATCACCGCCGGCCAGCCGATTGCCCAGCTTCAGGGCAATAAGGAATTGAAATGCCTCGGGCCGCAGCATGAGTTTCAAACCTTCGGTCAATCCGGCCAGTCGATATCCAGCGCACTGCCGCACATCGGCGGGATCGCGGATGAAATCTGCATCATCCGCTCGATGACGACGCAGCAGATCAACCACGACCCGGCGCACACCTTCATGAACACCGGCGCGCTCGTCTCCGGACGGCCAAGCATGGGTTCGTGGGTTACGTACGGGCTGGGCAGCGAGGGCAGCGACCTGCCGGGGTTCGTGGTGCTGACCTCCGTGGGCGGCGCGCAGGATCAGCCGATCGCCTCGCGGCAATGGCACAGCGGCTTTTTGCCGAGCCGATTTCAGGGGGTGCATTTTCACTCGACCGGCGACCCGGTGCTGTACATCAGCAACCCGAAAGGCGTGGACGCAAAAGGGCAGGGCGCGGTCATCGACGCGGTCAACTCGATCAACCGACTGCGGAACAAAACCGTCGCTGACCCGGAGATCGCGACTCGCATCAGCCAGTACGAAATGGCGTTTCGCATGCAGACGAGCGTGCCGGAATTGACCGACACGTCGAGCGAGCCGCAGCATGTGTTCGACCTGTACGGCGCCAAGCCGGGCGACGGCTCGTTTGCGAGTAACTGCATGCTGGCGCGGCGCTTGGCCGAGCGCGGCACACGGTTCATCCAGCTTTATCATCGTGGCTGGGATCATCACGGCGGCGTGAAGAACGGCGTGCTCACCACCGCCAAGCATGTTGACAAGGCATCGGCGGCGTTGATCCGCGACCTGAAGGATCGCGGTATGCTCGACGACACGCTGGTGATCTGGGGCGGCGAGTTCGGACGCACCCCGATGGCGCAGGGTTCCGGTCGGGACCACCATATGAAGGGTTTTTCATTCTGGCTGGCTGGTGGCGGTATTAGGGGTGGGATCAGCCACGGCAACACCGACGACCTCGGCTACCACTCGGTCGAGGATGTCGTCACCGTGCACGACTTTCACGCCACGATGCTGCATCTACTGGGCGTGAATCACAAAAAATTCACATTCAAGTTTCAAGGTCTCGACTTCCGCCTCACCGGAGTCGAGGAAGCCCAAATACTCAAGACCCTGCTTGCGTAAAGCCGCGATTTTGCCTTAATTTTTTTCGGCAATCGATTGGTTGAGCTTGATCAAAACCAGTGGCTGTCAGAAATAGCTTGAGCTCTAATGAGTTGCCTGTATTTACCGGTTCTTAAAAATTATCGGTTTGCTGTAACCAAGAAGCAGAAACAATCGTTTTAGCTAAATTCTTTAATCTGAAAAACAACCAATGAAACCAAATAACGAAGTTTTTACGAAACTGTTGGCTCTTGGCACAACTTTGGCTGTGCTCGGAGCGACTGGCCAAGAGGGTCTAGCTCAATCCGATGAGGATGCAGGCCAGTTGCTGCCGGTAATGATCATCTCTGAGGCTCCGCAAACGGAGTCGCGCTCGGTGACTCTGCTTAGCGGTGACACGATCACGCTGGGCGGCATTCAGGAGGTGCGCGATATCCAGACGGCGCTGCCCAACTTCACCGTGTTCGACGCGAATAATACGCGTATGCCGAAGTTTAGTGTGCGTGGTTTGCGTGAGAACGGTTTCGGTGTCGGTCAATCGGCGGTTGGCATTTATGTTGATGGCATTCCGTACACGGACATGATGTCCCGCGGCTTCTCGCTCTACGACGTGGATCACATCGAGTTTTTGCGAGGTCCGCAGGGGACGCTCTTCGGTGCCAGCGCCGCGCCGGGTGGCATCATCAACGTCCGCACCCGTCAACCAGGCGCGGAGTGGGGCGGTTCCGCCGGGCTTGGTTACGGAGACTACGGAACTCAGGAGTATCGATTGAACGCCAGCGGGCCGCTTACCGAGCAGATAGGCGTGAGCATCAGCGGCCTGTACAACGACCGCGACGGCTTCGTCACCAACCTGCCCACGGGTCAGGAGATCGACGGTCGCGAGTCGGTCGCCGGCCGGTTGCAATTCGTCCTCACGCCGAGCGAGCCGTGGTCGATCCGATTGACTGCATCGAGAGAGCGCTACGACGATGGCTTTACTCCGACTTACAGCCCCCTCTCCGATGCCGGCCCATTCAAGGTGAGTCGCGACGTGCCGGGCTACGTGAACACTGACGTGGCCACGTACGCGTTGAGCGCTGACTTCGGAGGCGAGCATTTCACACTGAATTCAGTCACGGCTTTCCGCAATTGGGAGCAGGACTTGCAGCAGGATTTTGATTTCACCGCCATCCCGCAGCCGGTTGCTGAGATGGGCTTCATCCCGGTCATCGGCGTCAGCCAGCCGGACGTGGAGCAGTTCTCGCAGGAGATTCGGCTTGGCTCTGTCGATGCCAACGAGTCGTACCAGTGGACGCTCGGCGCCTATTACGCCGACCGGGAGATGGACAACGTCTCCGGCTCGCTGTACCCGGCAGGGTTGTTTCATCCGCAGTTTGGCTTAATTCCCGGCCCGGTGCCGGACTACACCAACTCGACTTTATCCGACGAGGACACGGCCCTGTATTGGCAGAGCAGTTACACGATCGAGAGCGGCCTAACGCTGACCGGCGGGTTGCGCTATCAAAACAGCGAGCGGTCGATCAACAGAAGCAACAGCTCCAACTCTGTAAACAGCAGTGATGACTGGAATGACGTGCTGCCCAAGCTCGGTGCTTCGTATAGCCTGAGCGATACCGATACCCTCTACGCCAGCGTTGCCAAGGGCTTCCAGTCCGGCGGTTTCAATTTTTACGGCGGTTCACCGGAGAGCGCGCAGTACGATTCTGCCGAGTCGTGGAATTACGAGCTTGGCTGGTCCTCCTCGTGGAATGACGGTCGGGTGCACACCCGTGTCGCTGCCTTTTACAGCGACTTCGAGAATTATCAGGTTTACCGCCTGAACCCAATGAATCCCACCGAGGCCTACATGGTCAACGCTGAGGAAGCCACAAGCTACGGTATTGAGCTAGAAGCCGAGGCGCAGGCCAGTGAAACCATCACCCTCAGCGCTGCAGTTGGCCTGGTTAACGCGGAGTTCGACAGGTACACCGACAACGTTTTGCGTGGCGTGCTTGGCCCGATGGCGGCCGGCTATGAGTTCGGGGGCAATGATATCAACTTTGTTCCCGAGTATACCGCTAACCTTGCCGCGCACATCCAGCTGCCGTGGAACCTTTCCATGCAGTGGGAGGTGCAGGGTATCGGTAACTACTGGCTCGACGAGGCCAACACTGCTGAGCAGGATGCCTACGCACTTATCAACGGCCGTATCAGCTACAACCGGGACAACTGGGAACTGTTCGCTTACTGGCGTAACCTGACCAATGAAGGCTACTCCAACAACGCCCTCGACCTGCGCTACACTGACTTTTCCGATCCGGCCGCCCCGCGCCCGGCCGGCATGATCCTGCACATCCCCGGCTGGCCGCGAACATTCGGTGTCGGCCTGAGTGCCAGTTTCTGATCGAAACCAGCTTTAAAAGCAAAAGGCCGGGCAAAACGCCCGGCCTTTTTTGTGGGAAAGTTAGGGCCAGCTGTCCCAGCCGCCTGCTCTCCAAGACGCTTCCGCGAAGGTTACCGCTTGGCCAAGCTTGTGGCGGCTTTTTTGACGTCCCACTGCGTTTGCTCGAGGGCGATCTTGGCTTCGCCTTCGGTGGCGTTGGTGAGCTGGCTGACGATGCGCACTGCCCTGTCACGCAGCTTAGTGTTGCTGGGGTCGAGGTCGATCATCAAGTTGCCAATGACTTTTCCGCTCTTGGCCATCGCCAGTGTGGTGATCATGTTCAGGATCAGCTTTGTGGCGGTGCCGCTCTTGAGCCGGGTGGAGCCGGTCAGCAACTCGGGGCCAAGGTTTGGCTTGATGACGACGCCCGGCCGGTTGTCGCGTGGGATTCTCAGCTTGGGGTTGAAGCAGAGCAGCGCGGTTTTCGCGCCGCTCCGGTTGGCCTCCCAGATGCCGCCCCACACGAATGGCGTCCGTCCGCTGGCGGCGATGCCTATAAACACGTCCTTCTTTCCGACACCGCGAAAGCGCACAGCCTCGGCACCGGCGTCGGGGTCGTCCTCGGCTCCCTCGATGGAGCGGTACAAGGCCGTTTGGCCACCGGCAATGATGCCCTGGACCTGTTCGGGGTCGACGCGAAAGGTAGGCGGGCATTCGCTGGCGTCGAGCACGCCCAAGCGGCCGCTCGTGCCTGCGCCGCAGTAGAAGAGCCTTCCCCCGTTTTGGAACGCATCGCGCACCCAGCCGGTCAGACGCACGATTTTGTTGTTCTCGCGGGCGATGGCGGCGGGGAGTTGGCTGTCCTCGTCGAGAAACAGGTCGACGGCCTGGCCAAGCGGCATGCGGTCGAGCTTCATCGAGGAAGGGTGTCGCTGCTCGGTCGGTGCTTGGCCAAGCTGGGCGAGGCCGGGCACGGGGATGGATGAGCGGTGGGCCGAGACGGAGGCGCTTGGCTTGGCCGGCGGGAGCTTGGTCAGCCGGCGGGCAAGGTTGAGTGCGCCGGTGCAGCTTTCACTTTTCAGCGTGGCAACCTGCGAACCGGGCCGCCGGGCGCGGATAGCATTGGCCACCCCGGCGGCGAACTTGGGTTGCTTGAGCAGCACGCTGCCGGCGAGCAGAAACCGAACCGGCCTGGTTTTGCCGGCGAGTTTCTTGGCACAGGCACATGCGTCCTTGGCCAAGATGTCGGTCGCGCCATCGAGAATGTCGGTGGCGATTTTGTCGCGCTTAGCCCATGCGGCGAAAACTTCGCGGGCCAAGCCAGCGACTTCGGCCTTGTCGGCTTGGGCGACCCAGTCGATGAGTTGCTCGGGGGAGTTGAGTTGCAACCGGCATAGCAGCCTTTGGCCAAGCGTCGACCACGTGCCGTCGCGGTCGAGATAAAACACGCAGGCCTTGAGGGCGCGCAGGCCGATTTCGTAGCCGCTACTTTTGTCGCCGAGGATGTGGCCCCAGCCGCCGATCTTGGCCGTGGCGCCGTCGGGCGACTGGCCGAAGCAGCAGGAGCCGGTGCCGCTGAGTACGAGCACGCGGTTGGCCGGTTTACGCTGGGTGTCGGCAGCGAGGGCGGTTTCGAGATCGTTGGTGGCGTGGATGGTAGCGATTGGCCAAGCGCGGGTGGCGGCGCGGCGAAGTCGCAGTTTATCGGCGGGAGTGCGGGCGCCGGCCATGCCGATGGCGACGGCGCTTGGTTTCGGGAATTGCTTGGCGATCTGCCGGAGATGTCTGGCTAACTGCGAGTCGTTGAGTAGCCGGAGGTTGGCCGGGCCAAACCCGGCGCGGACGACTTGGCCGGCGCTCTCGTGCAACGCGACGGTGTGGGTGGCGCCGCACTCGATGCCAAGCAGTTCGGGCACGGGTCAGTCCTCGAGCAACCCGGTCGGGGCGACCTCGATTTGGGCGGCAATCTCGGCCGGAATGGAGCAGGCTTTCATAGTGCCGTGCTTGGTGGTTGAGACGCAGACAGCGGTCATCTCGCCGGTGGCGGCGAGTTCGCACTGGTCACCGTTAATTTTGTTGATCCGGAATTTGTAGGTTATCGACTTGGAGCGCAGCCTCGCGACGAGCAGGTGAATCTCGATTTCATCCTCGAAGCGCAGCGGTTTTTTGTAGTCGAATTCAACGTGGACTCGTGGCCAGCCGACCCGCGGGCCGGTTTTGTCGGCGACGATCGAGTAGCCGATCGAGCGGAAAAACCGGTGCTCGGCCGCCTCCATGTATTTGCAGTAGTTGGAGAAATGCACGATGCCGGCCATGTCGGTCTCGGAAAACTCGACGGTGCGAACGAATTTGAACTCGTATGCCACGGCCGAAATGTAGAGGGGCCCGCTGCCGAAGACGACAGGTTTTTACTTGCCGAGGAGGCCGCGCAGATAGGAGACCACGAGGTCGGGGAGGTCGTCGCTGTAGCCGCCCTCCATCGCACTGGCTACCGGGGCGCCGAGGCCAGCGAGTGTTTTGCCAAACCACCGGAAGTCCTCCGCGCTTAGTTTCTGGTTGCAGAGCGGGTCGCCGGCGTAGGCGTCGAATCCAGCGGAGACGATGACGAGATCGGGGCCGTACACCTTGAGATCGGCGACAGCGCGCTCGGCGATCTTGCGGTAATCCTCTCGCGGCAGATTAGGCCGGGCGGTGTAGTTGCGGCAGTTTTCGAACGACTCGGCGCCGGTGCCGGGGTAGGCGGGGTGTTGGTGGATGGAAAAGAATGCCACGCCGTCGCGATTGGCCAGGATGTCCTCGGTGCCGTTGCCGTGATGCACGTCGAAGTCGAACACGGCGACTTTTTTCGAGCCGGTCGCCTTGGCCTCTAGCGCGGCGATGGCGACCGAGCCGAGGTAGCAAAACCCCATCGCGCGTTCCTTCGTGGCGTGATGCCCTGGCGGACGCAACAGGCTGAAGTTCGGCTTACCGGCCTTGGCGAGATCGAGCGCCTTGAGCGCGCCACCGACGCTGCGAAGGGCGTGGTCGCGGATGCCTTCGTGGAAGGCGGTGTCGCCGTCGAAATCGTGCGATTCGGCCAGGCGCTGGAAATGGTTGGTCGTGTGGGCGCGCAGCACCTTGGCCTTGGGCGCGGGCTCCGGCTTGAGCCACTGGAGCTTGAAGTCGGTTTGTGCCTTGAGTTTTTTGACTGGACCGCTGACTCGGAACGGCCGCTCCGGATGCCCGGGCGAGTGATAAGCCGTGCAGCGTTCGTCGGTGATTATAGTCATTTTTTCAGGGCGAAAGTACCGCTTGGCTGGGGAAATGAAAAGCATCCGACTATTAAATTCAATTTGCGCTGCCTGGCCAAGCGGGGCAGTCTTCGGCGTTCCAATGATGACAACGATTCTCATCCTTGGCCCCTTCGTTTTTGTGTGGGCGGTTGCGGCGCTTTTTTATGCGCTTGGCCGCCGGCGTGCGCGGCAAATGCGGCTGGACGAGATCACATTCGCACGCAGCGTGCAGCAGCGATGGTCGCCGTCGACCTTCAGTCGCCCGCGCACTTGGCTGGCGGTTCGGTCGCGCAACCCGGAGGATGTCGCCCGCTCGATGGGCCTTGGCGAATTACACCCGTGCGCCTGTGCCGAGGCGATGGCGGATCCCGATGCGGAGCGGTTGTTTGTCTCGCCGCCGATCAACGGCTGGGTGGTAGTCACGGGGCGGCAGTTGCCCGGGCCCGGGGAGGACATCGACGCCTGTTATCTTTTTCTTGCCAACATGAGCGAGAGGCTGGGGCATGTTCAGTATTTCCACGGCAACCCGGCGCTGGGACACCATGCCTGGGCCAAGATCATCGACCGGCAGGTTGCGCGCGCCTACGCGTGGGTTGGCGAGACGGCGTGGAACCAGGGCAAGCTGACGCTCGCCGAGGAGAAGACAGGCATGCGCTGTTTTGATTATCTCGCGGCCGGAGACGACGGTTCGTATCAGCAATGGGAGACTGTCGGTGCGAACGTGGATAGGCTGCCGTTGTTGGCCTCGATTTGGAGTGTTGACCCGGTGGTGTTCGAGGATCCTGCGATGTGGATGAAACCGGGCTGGATCGGCCGTCTGCCGATGCGCCGATCGAAGATGAACTGACCGGCCGCCTGGCCAAGCGCTCCCGATGACTCCCGACGAATGCCCGAACTGCGGCGTTGATCTCCAGGCCAAGGCGCGCGCCTGCCCGGAGTGCGGCGCCTGCCCGGATACCGGCTGGGCCGACGAGGCGCAATACGAGTCCACCCAACTGCCGGAGGAGGAGTTCGACTACGACGACTTCGTGTCGCGGGAGTTTGGGCAGGGAGGTCGGCCTCGAGGCAGCCAATTGCACTGGGTTTGGGCGGTGGCGGCGATTCTGATGATTCTGTTTTTCCTGACCCACGCCTGGTGAGTAATTGCGGGCTTTACAATTCATCGTCAGATATCGCAGGATTCTGGCCGTCGTTGATGAGGTTGTTTTGTTCCATTTGTTTGCTGGGCTTCCTGATGGTGGGGTGCACCACCAGCACCATCACCAATCTCACCCCGCGCGCGCTTCCACGGAGCCAAACCGGCCTGTACACGGTCGAGGCGATGTTCCGGAGTAACCAGCGCGCGCTTGATGCAGGTTCCATGAAGCCGATCGTCATCTTCAACAATCAGGCTTTCCCGATGCTCAAAACCCAGTTGACGGAGGGTCGCTGGGAGACGCTGGTACCGATCCCCGAGGGCACCAAGGTCATTAATTACCATTTCAAGTTCGACTACGAATACAGTGCGGTGCTCATGCGCGGCGCTGACAGCAAACTTTCCCCTCCATACCATTTGCAGATCGTCGGTGAATCCGCCACCGGCAACCTACTGATGCTGCGGGAATAACCGATTTATATCATGCAACGCGTCAAGCTTTTCAAGGGGCTGGAAACCGAGGTCGAGGCACTCGAGCAGCAGATCAACGTCTGGGCCGAGAGCGAAGGAGCCAAGATCATCCAGGTGACCGGCAACATCGCTACCCAGAGCTACAACCCGGCTGCCAAGTCGGGAACCTCGCTACATGGCAATGTCGCCGCCGCGTCAGATGTGCTGATCGTTGTCCTGTACGAAAAGGGTTAACCGGCTCGCTTGCCCAGTCACTCGTCCGGTATTCGCAAAAGCTCGATCTGGTCGAACCACACCGCGCCACCCAATGCCGTGGGAGCGATGCCGGTCAGCGTCATATCGCCGAAATCTTTCCACAAATCCCGCGTGACCATCGTCCAGTCGGTCGGCCGTTTTTCCGACACGCAGGTAGCCTGCCAGTCGGAGGTGTTTTTACCGCTGTAATAGCGCCGCTCCGGGCTACCCGACAAGGGCCAAGCGCCGTTATCGGCCAGTTCCACCATCACGCCGGCCGCCTTAGGGGCTTTCCACGCAAGGCGCAGATAGCGGTACTCGCCCGGGCCTGGTTTTTCCCGGATGCGAAACGCCCAGCCGGGGATGCGCTTTGAGTGCCGCTGTAACGGAGTGATGCGTAGCGACGCCGAGCCGCTGTGCTTGTCGCCGGTCACGACCGTTGCCGAGCCGCTGCCCTCCGTGAGCAGATCGACAAACCCCGGGCTGTCGTCGAACAGCACCCGCCGCGTCGGTGGCTGCCGAAGCCAGGCGATCACGTTGGCCACGTCGCTTGGCTTGAGCACCACCGCGAGCGACTCCGGCATGAGCGACACGTCAAGTGACTTGAGCGATCGCACGTCCTTTCGCAACACATCGAGCCGCACGCTGCCCGGCAGGGTCAACGTCAGGCTGTTGGCCGACTCGCCGCTCAGCATGCCACTCAGCACCCGCCCGTCGGTGGTCTCGACGGTGTAAGTCTCGTGGCCGGCGACGATCACTGCGCTCGGCGCGAGGATGTCCCGCACGATCGTCTCCTCGGCGCGGCGAAACTCCGAGGTCAAGTCCGGCCCCACGGCGAAGCCGATCCCGTGCGCTCGGTGGCAGGTGGCACAATGCTGGCTGAACGTCACCTGTCCGGCGGCGGGGTTTCGATTGGACTTGAGGGCGGTGACGAATCGTTGCAGCGTTGCGTCGTCCACTGGCTCGAGCGTTGCAAAAAGCGCTTGCGCCTGCTTGGCCAAACCTGCGTTTTTTTGATCGAGCAACGCCGTGCGCTGAACGGCGTTGAGCGCGGCGGGGGAGAGTTTCCGCTGCTCCATCGCCGCCACCACGGCGGGCAGATGGTCGCGCCGGGCGAAGGCGGCCCCGAGGATAGCGCGGCGCACCGGCGGCGTGGCGGCGGGGTAGGCATCGAGCATCCGCGCCGCGATGCCGGGGTCGTTCTCCGAGCCAAGCGCCCGCACGGCAGCCAAGCGGCGATCGGCCGGGAGTTGCACATTGGCGACTTCGCCAAGCGCCTTGGCCAAGCGCGCCGCGCGATCGTCGGGCGACTCGAGTTTCAAGATTTGCTTCAGGCCGACCGCTGCGATTCGCACCTCGCCGTCGTCTGCCGCAGTCAGTTGATCAAGCGCCGCGCGGGCTGTGTCCGAAAGGGCCACTTGGGTGGCGGACTTGAACGGCTCGCGCAAGCCGGCGAGGCACGCCAGTTGCAGACCGTAATCCGTCAACCCGGCGACGTGGACGATGGTGGCGGACAGTTCTGCGGTGTTGCGCCGGGTGGCGATCGAGCCACACAACCGGGCGATCAGGCCGCGCGCGCCGTGAGCCTCGGCCGGTTTGTCGGTGAGTGCCGCCAACATGTCCGAGGCGCGACCGGCGAGGGAGGTGAGTATGGCATCGCCGAGCCACTCGTCGCCGCCGTGCCGCCTGGCCAAGCGGGCCAAGACGGTCAAGGCTCGGGGGTCGTTGCTCTCGCCCATCGAAAGGGCGAGTTGCAGACGGACAACCGACGAGTCGTCGTCGGCGAGTTGCAGCGCGGCGGTGAGCAGTTTTTCGCTTTCGCCAAACCGGCGATCGGCCAGGCGCAGCGCATGCCGCCGCACGCCCGGTTCGCCATGGCCAAGCGCGTCGGCGAGCGTGTTGTCGTTGAGTTGCCCGAGGCCGTCGAGCGTGTACAGCGTGTTGACAGCCGCGGCGGTGTCGCCTGTCGGCAGGGCTATTTTTGGCAGTCGAGCACCGCGTTCGAGCAGTATGCGGCGAGCGGTTTGGCGCCGCCAATGGCGCGGGCTGGCGAGTTCGCCAGCCAGCGCGATATTGCTTAGCTTCGCCAGGTTCGACGACTGCGGTTCGGGCATCTCCTCATGCGTGAGTCGCCAAATACGGCCGTGGTTGTTGCCGTCGGCCAGTCCGTATTGCTGCTGCAAATAGCGCGGGATTGCGGAGTAATCCTCGATGATTTCGCGGTAATAATCGGCAATGTAAATGGCTCCCTCCGGGCCAATCGAGAGGTGAATTGGGTGAAACCAAATGTCGCCAGATGCGAGAAATTCCGACTTCGCCTCGCCCGCTGCACGGCGGATTTTTAGGAGCGTTCCGTTGCGACTAAGTAGAGCGCGGTGGACGAGGTTTTGGGCTGGGGCGCAGGCGAGGATTTGCCCGCGCAGCCCCGGCAGGGCGGAATCACGGTAGATGAGCGGCGAGCAGGCGGAGGTGAAGAAGCCGTTAGGGATCGACTCGGCAGTGCCGTAGTGGTCGCTGTAATATTTGCCGAAGCCGGGATCGGCCGCGCGCTTGGTGCGCCACGGGTGCGGGTGACTGACCGGGAACGAGGTGTTGTAGTTTGCTGCGTTGCGGCGTGAGGCACTCACCGCGATGTCCGGATTGCGCGCGAGATAGCGCCACGGCAACGGCGCGACCTGAATGCCGGGCGTGCCGGTGGAGATCACGAACCGGTCGCCATCGGCGTTGAAGGTGAAGCCGTACGTGCTGGTGTGGCCGCTGATCGGCTCGATGGCTGAGCCGTCCGGTTTGATGCGAAATCCGGTGACCGGAATATTGACCGGCGCGGGAAGGCTCGGGCCGGTGATGCGGCCGCCCTGTCCGCCGTCGATGTAAATCCAGTTGTCCGGCCCCCACTGCGGCGAGTTGATGCGGCGCTCGATGACACCGAACTTGAAACCTGTGAACAGCGTCTCACGCACCTCTGCGCGGCCGTCGCCGTCACGGTCGGCGAGGTACACTATGTCTGGCGCGCAGATGGCGATGATGCCGCCACGAGCCGGGCAGATGCCGAGGCAGGCCGGTAGCCGGTCGGCCCACACCTCGGCGTGATCCATCACGCCGTCGCCGTCGGAGTCGATCAGCCGCTTGACGGTGCCGAACTGTTCCTTCTCGGCTCGGCGCATGGCGTCCTCGTTGGCGGCGATGCGCCGTACGACACGGTCGAGTTTTCCGGTCTTGTTCAACTCCTCGATGTCGAACTGGCCCTCGATATTGTAGCCGTGCAGTTCGCTGACGAAGAGGTTGCCGTGCGCGTCCCAGCAGACGCCGGAGGGCTGGCGGACGAGCGGCTCGGCGGCGACCAGTTCCAGCCGGAAGCCGGGCGGGAGGTTCACGAGTTTGGCACTCTCGGCGGGGGAGAGCGGCTTGGGTGCATCTGCCGGTTTTGAGATTTGGCCAAGCGCAGCAACGGCGAAGGCGGCGAAGGCAGAGAAATGGACGAGGCGTATCATGATGCGTTCAAATGGCTCGGCAGCAGCGTAGCAATAGCCATCCCGAAGCCAAGCCAAAGGCGCGCTTGGCTAAGTGATTGGTTGGGTAGGGAAGGGCAGCTTGACGGTTGAAATCTCGAGGTTTATCGTTGAATCGGAATGCAAAAAGAACCTTCATCCCTCCATTCTCACGATGCCTGGTTCCGTTTCAATTCCCGTTGGCGGCAACTCGTCGCGTTGGCTCGGGTGACCACCAGCGAATACGGCAACACCGCCGCCGGCCACAGTGAGGCCCGCGAACTGCTGGGGCTGGCATGATTCATCTTCCTGGCTGGGAGAGAGTTCGAACTGAGTGATGAAGTGAAAAAATCGGCATTATGGATTATCGGGGCGGTCTTGTTGATCTGCCTGCTGTTTGGCCTTTTACCGCTGCTGCTTGATGTGTTGGGGGTGGCGGTTCGGGTGTTTGTGATCGTGCCAGTCGTCGGGACGGTGCTTGGGCTTTTCATTGCTGCAATCATTCACCGATACATCCTGAGACCGGGCAACAGGCACACGGCCAGTAGCACGGTGACGCTGTACACTGTCGGTGCCTGTTGGTTGGTTGTTTTTCTGGCCTCCTGTTAACTGATTTAGGATGAATGTTCACGTGTTACAGCATGTCGCCTTCGAGGGGGTAGGGAGCATGTCACGTTGGTTCGCCAGTCGGAATGCAGATGTTCGATACACGCGGTTTTACGAGTCGGCCAAGCTTCCGGATTCTAGCCGAGTCGATCTCGTCATCGTGATGGGCGGGCCGATGAGCGTTAACGACGAATCGGAGCATCCGTGGCTCGTGCAGGAAAAGGAATTCATTCGCCAGGCGATCCGGCTTGGTCTGCCGGTCATCGGTATTTGTCTTGGGGCGCAGCTAATCGCCAGTGCGCTTGGTGCCAAGGTTTACTCCGGTCGTCACACGGAGATCGGCTGGTTCCCTCTGGAGGCAGCGGTCACGGGAGAGGATGTTTTTCGGTTGCCGCCGGGTATTCTGGTCTTCCATTGGCACGGCGAGGTATTTGATCTGCCAAGCGGGGCGGTGCACTTGGCCAAGAGTGATGCCTGCGAGAATCAAGCGTTTCAGATCGGCCGGAATGTCGTCGGGCTGCAGTTCCATCTCGAGACGACGCCGGAATCAGCGTCATTGATCCTCGAACACTGCAGTGATGAACTGGTACCCGGAGATTACGTGCAAACAGATGCGAACATCCGGGAGACCTCCAAAACCGCTTGCGCCGATATCAATCAGGTGATGGAGGAGTTGCTGTCGTACGTTGTCCGTTGACAGGGTTGTGCTTCCGGATTGAAGTTGGCCGGCACTGGGTAGGGTGCTACCGTTCCGCCATTCAGAAAGCTGATGAAACAAGCAATTATATCAACAATCACCGCAGCGCTGTTGGTGGGATGCGGGACGACACAGTCGCAGAATCCGGCCGAGGCCAAACCAGTCCAAGCTCCCGCTAAGATGGAAGTGCCCGGCGTTCCCATTCACCAGGCTGCGTGGAAGGGAGACATGGGGGTCGTCCAGCAGCATCTGGCCGCGGGCACCGGCGTGGATGCAAAAAACAAATGGGGCTCTACCGCCCTGCATTACACGGCCCGTGGTGGGCAGGTTGCCGTCGCCGGATTGTTGATTTCCAGCAGCGCGGACGTGAATGCGGGGGATGCCGACGGATTGACTCCGCTTCATTTTGCGGCAAGTGCCGGGCACGAGGAAGTGGCCAAGCTGCTCATTGCCAAAGGTGCGGACGTCAAGGCCAAGGGGGGTGATAGCAAAGCATCGCCGATCTTTTCAGCAGTGAAAAAAAGTCGAGGGAACATCGTCGAGTTGTTATTGGCCAAAGGCGCGGACGTTAATGCGAAGGATGCCTTCGCTGAATCCCCACTGGATTCCGCTGTGAAAGAAGGTCTCCCCGGGATGGTTGAATTGCTCGTTGCCAAGGGGGCGAACGTGAATGGGGCAGGCGGAACAACCCCCCTGCACAAGTCGGCCTCGACCGGCCAAAAAGAGATCGTGGAACTGCTGTTGGCCAACGGCGCGAACGTCAACGTGACCATCGCTTTTGGGGACACGCCGCTGGACTGGGCCGTCAGGAACAAAAAAGAGGAGGTCGCCGCCATTCTCCGGAATCACGGAGGCAAAACCGGGGCTGAACTGGAAACCGGAGGCAAATGAAACAACTCGTGATTGCAGCCATCGCAGCCTACCTGTGGACGGGACGCGTGTCACCGCGGTGAACGCCCCAACTAGGGAAGCAAACCTAGACAGCAAGACGCGAGAATAATTGAAAGCTGTGTAGGCAAATGAACGGAGCTAAAGCAAAGTTGCTGAATGTCAAACGGCTAAATAAATCACATTTTTTTAACTTGGTTTACAAACGGTGTACCAGCTCCTTTTTTTGAAAATTAACCTTAGCCATGCCATCAAAGAAACTCATTCCAATCAATAAAAACTAAGCTGAACTTTTCACGGACCAATGAAAATAATAATTTTATTCACGATAGTACTAGTCGAGTCTTTGGCTCTGATGCAGCCGAGAGGGGCTGGAGCAACTGAAACAGGCAAGCATCTTTTTATTCTTTCAGGGCAATCGAACATGCAGGGACACCGCCCTGAGGAAGCGTTTGTTCCGGCGATAAAAGTGGCCTTTGGAGAAGACAAGGCAATCGTAATACAGGATGCCATGGGTGGCCAACCCATACAACGCTGGTGGAAGGACTGGAAATCACCTGAGGCAGAAAAACCGAAACAAACAGGAGATCTCTATGACCGACTCATGGGGAAGGTAATGCCTAAAATCAAGGGGCAGACTCTGAATTCAGTCACATTCATATGGATGCAGGGTGAAAGGGACGCCAAGATGCAATGGGGCGAAGTATATGAAGCCAGCCTTAAGGGGCTTTACGATCAACTCAGCAGGGATCTTGGCCGCAGCGATATAAACTTCGTGATCGGGCGCCTCAGTGACTTTGATCTAAAGAACAGGAGATATCCCCACTGGACGATGGTTCGTAAGATTCAAGTAAAATTGGCTGAATCAAGCCCCAAATTTGCCTGGGTGAATACGGATGACCTCAATGATGGGGTTAATCGAAAAGGCAAAAAGATTCAGAATGACCTGCATTACTCAGCCGAGGGATACAAGACGCTGGGCAAACGCTTTGCTGAAAGTGCACTTAAGTTGATCAGGCAAGCCCCTAAATCCGGATAACGGATTTAAAAGCGATTTAATGAGTAATTAACTTGTCCTTTTACTGATGTGAATGCGAAGGATAAAGATGGAGGGACTCCTTTGCTTCATGCGACTTTGAGTGGTCACAGGGAAATCGTTGAACTGTTAATTGCCAAAGGTGCGGATGTGAATGCGAAGGTTGCGCCTAGTGACCGCTTGTTCAAGGGAAAGACGCCTCTGGATTTGGACTCCAAGGCCGAAATCGCCGACCTCCTCCGCAAACACGGCGGCAAGACGGGTGCAGAATTGAAAGCTGAAGGCGGATGAAACCAAGGATAAAAGTTGCCGACTCAATTACTCCAAACGGAGCCTGCATGACCCTCTACGAACACGATGGGGCCTTTTCGGTATCTTTAAACGGTAAGGAATTGATGCATTCAAAGGTTACAGCATCAGAGAGTTTGCTTGGAAGAATAGGGGTCGATCAAATAAACAAAGATATTTCTACCCGGGTTCTCATCGGTGGACTTGGTCTTGGATTCACGTTGAAAAGTGTCTTGGAGTCGGGGAATCCCAAAATGAAAGTCGTGTTGGCAGAATTGATTCCAGAAGTAATAGAATGGAACCGAACTTATCTGAAAAGCCTAAACGGCATGCTGCTTGATGACCCTTGTGTTGATGTTAAAAGGGTGGACGTGATTGATCTGATTAGAAATACTGGACCCCGAACCTATGACGCTATATTGCTCGATGTGGATAACGGCCCCGTTGCAATGGTCGACGTGAATAATGACCAACTTTACTCTACTTCAGGTATCCGCTTAATGTGTAGAGTTCTTAAAAAAGGTGGACGAATCGCAGTCTGGTCCGCAGGGCCCGATCTGAAATTTGAAAACCGTTTAGGCGGGTTTAACTGCAAGTTCAAAAGTGTTCCTGCGAAAGTTTATGATGGAGCGAAACGAGCTCGTAATATGCTTTATATAATAGATCCAAACTAGTTGGCTTGGACTAAAATCGAAGCAACCCATAAACGCTGAATGAAGCACCTCCTAATCACAACAATCGCAGCCTTGCTTCTGGTGGGGTGTGTATCCCGAGTACAGTCACCAGTCATATCTATTCACAAGGCTGCTAAAATCGGAAACATTAAAGCTGTCAAGCAACACCTGGCTACGGGAATGGGTGTAAACGATATGGACGCAAATAAAATGACCGCTTTGCATTGGGCTGCCATGAAAGGGCAAAAGGAAGTTGTTGCATTACTCATTATCAGAGGAGCGAATTTAAATGCCAAGACAAGTAAAAACCTGACTCCTTTGAACCTTGCGGATAATAACTTCCAAAATGAAATAGCGGAAATGCTTATCGCTAGTGGGGCATCAGAGTTTATCTACTAATTAATGAAATACTTACTAATAACAACAATCGCAGCTGTCCTGCTGGCGGGGTGTAGAGAGGCGCAGCAGTCGACTGCACTAGAAGCACTACCCGTTGAACAGGCTCGTGATGTGAAGCTTGCCCCAGATGCTGAATCGCCAGTTCCGCCGCCGTCTCCATTGGTAGAAGCACCACAAGTTGAACCCCTCGTTGAAGTCTCGCAACCAGAACAGTCGCGAGTCAAACTTGAGTCGCCAGATATCTCTATTCAAGACGCTATAAAAGAAGGGGATATCCAAGCCGTCATGCATCATTTGGCTGCTGGTACAGATGTGAATGCAAAGGATGAACGTGGCGAGACTGCTATGTTTCCCGCGGTTATTGGGGGCTACAAAGAAATCATCAAAATGCTTGTCAACAAAGGTGCTGATGTGAGTGTGAAGAATAACGCTGGTTTCACTCCTTTGCATGAGGGTGCATACAGTGGACAGAAGGAAATTGTCGAACTACTAATCACTTGTGGCGCAGATGTGAACACAATGAAAATAGATGGAATGACTCCCTTGGATATGGCGTCATTTGGCAATCGCAACGAAACCGCCGCGCTCCTACGCAAACACGGCGGCAAGACGAGTGCTGAATTGAAAGCTGAAGGGAAGTGCAGCTAATCATTACAGCAATCGCAACCGTGCTGTTGGTTGGGTGTGCTGTTGAGGAGCGGTCAGCGGAGAGTGCTCCCGTAAAGGCTAAGGTTAGAAGCCAAGCGACCGATGCCCCGGCGGTGACCGTTGAGTCACCCGTCGCCCAAGCCAAGGAACCGTCGCCACCCAGGAACCAAGGGCCGCCCCCGACGATTAGCATTCACGAGGCTGCTGCGCAGGGGAACATTGGGATCGTCCGACAGCACTTGGCCATTCAGCCCAGAGACTACGTCAACACCCGGACGCCAAGCGACTGGACGCCTCTGCATTTCGCCTACGCGCAGGGCAGGTCTGAGATTATCCGTTTCCTGCTCGATAACGGCGCGGACTACGAGGCGAAAAACAAGCTTGGCCAGGCGCCAGTCGACATCCCGCTACTCAAACGCAATTTTAACAACAGCCAGTTTGCGCTGGTGGAACTTTACACGTCGGAATCGTGCTCCAGTTGTCCGCCAGCGGAGCAACTCACGTCGCAGATTCGTCGGATGGCCTTGGCCAAGCGGCTGAATATTTTCTGCGTCTCCTTTCATGTGGATTATTTCGACGGTGGAAGCTGGAGTGACGGCTTCAGCAACGAACGCTTCTCCGCCCGGCAGCGGGCGTACGAGCACAAGCGGTTTAGTGGCATGTATTACACGCCGCAGATGATCGTGAACGGCAAGTACCAGATACTGGGCCACAAACGGGACAACGCGTTCGACGCGATCAACCGCTCGCTGAAGCTGCCGGCCACGGTGGGGGTGTCCGTTCGGCAGGTCAAAAAAGAGGACGGAGCCATCACAGTTAACGCCTGCACGCTGGGCAAGCTCGAGAGTGTGGCGTTGTGCGTGGCACTCGTTGAGCACGGCATCCAGCGGCGGATCACTGGCGGCGAAAACAAGGGCCGCACGCTGGGCATGGACAACGTTGTGCTGGAGTTCAAATGTATCGCGCTCACCGGACCGTTCGGGCACGAATTCACGTTCAACTTGAAGCAGGTACCCGGGGGTAAAAGACGCAACCTTGGCGCCGTTGCCTTCGTGCAACGAACCGATAACATGGAAATGCTCGGTGCCCAGTCGACACGGATTAACTGGCAACCCGGTGAGGATTCATACAATGAGCCTAGTCACAAATTCGAATAACTTCTCAAAGAATCTATCTTTTGCCCAACCCCTCTAGCCCGAAGTTTTCCGGCAGGGAAAAATCGTGGGGCAGAGTGATTCCGCCTTTTCCAAATTTCTTTCGGGTCCGCTCGGCTTCGGCTTTGCGCAGAACTCTAGAGAGATTTTTGTAGGCGACCTTTGATCGGGTTTCAGCCGGCAAGGCGTTCAGGAGGGCCTGATATTTCTTTAGCTCCATCGGAATACCGCTGTATTTGCCGACCGAATCCGACCCAATTAGAAAGTTGTCCGGGTATTTTTGAATCAGGGTCACCCACTCGTTCAGGTTCTTGTAAACATAGGAGCCGAGAACCACCCACGACAAATCCAGATAAAGATTCTCGTGATACTCATCGAGGATTTGCTCGAGGGTTTGGCGGTAATTATCGAGCACAATTCTGCGACTGATGCCAGCGTGACACCAGATAACTTTGGGCCTGTTGTCCGGATTGGTTTCGTCGGAGATCGTACTTTTCAGGAGGGCCAGAAACTCGTCCAGGTACAAGGGCTGTTTGACCTCACTTTCGTTGCGTGAGATTGGCGCGACGTTGTGGTGAATACTGACAGGCAGACTGGCCCGCCCGGCAAACTTGAATAACCGTATGAACGAAGTGTGGTTTGCCCGTGGGCGCTCCCCGGTTGTCAGGTTGGTGAGGTCGTCGTGGCGTGACATGAGCTCCCCCAGCCCCTCCCATACTCCCGGATATTCTCGTATCCGTTTTATCGCAAGGTCAACAGCTCCAAGGTCGGTCGTGTCGAGTCCACAGATGAACGGATGCAGTCGGGCCAGTTTGTCTAATTGAGATTTGTTGCCTGCGAACCGCCGTTTGTAGTCCATGAACGCGGCGGCGACCTGCAAGTCGGTGTCCCGGGCCGCCTTCACCCGCGAGCTTGAGTCCAAGTAATATTTCGGTCGGAGAAAAAAATCGTCCTCGGCCCATTTCTTGACAAACGGCATGCCACAAACCACTACGTCGGCGATGTTGTGTTGATCGGTAACACCGATCAACCCTGTCAGGCGCCGGTGCCGTTCCCCGTAGGGGAGTTGGAAATAGCGTCCATCTTTCATCAAGCCGGAGGCGTTGCAGGGGAAGGCTCCATCCCGATTGTCGAACTCCCCGTTTTGAAGGAAATCCAGCAAATGAAAATGGCAGTCCCCGTACGGTTGAGCCTGCACGGGTTGATCGGCGATCAGAAAGATTCCAGTAAGTAAAAGGACGATTGGTTTCATAAATGTTACTGGGCAGTTATATATTGTATTATAAAATAAAAGTCACGAATAATTTTTCAAGCGTCAGCTTGGTTGAAAAGGGGAGATGAGGAAATGGTGCGCACTGTTGGATTTGAACCAACGACTTCTACCGTGTGAAGGTAGCACTCTACCACTGAGTTAAGCGCGCATCGGCGCTGGTATATCAGTGTTTTTTGTCTCTTCCAGTGTTATCGCTTTTGGGCTTCGCTAACATCCGCTAACACTTTTTCGAGGCAAAACAGTTCTCAGAATGATGCCAAAATTGTGCTTGACGGGTTTTTTATAAATATCACTCCCCTCCTGCTGAAGCCGAGCGAGTCAGTTGATTAGCAGTGCTGGCAGTGCCGCCTAAGTGTGCCGTGAGGTTATTCGAGTAGAGACGCGTGCCCCCGCACAACTTGCCACTTGCCGTTTTTCCGCACCCAGACATTCGTGAAGCGAAATTTTCTACTGAACGGCTTGCCATCTTTGTCTTTACCTGCCTCATGGTGATCCCCATTGCCAATCACCAAGTTCTTGCCGTATACATGCGCCTTAAAGGCCACACAACTCGCACTGGTGAGCGTCTCGGACTCCTCCTTCATGTCAGCGAGTCCGCTTTTCTTATCGAAAACGATACCGTCGGGCATGGTGTAGGAAAAGTCGTCGGCCCAGATTCGTTTCAGGAAATCCCAATTTTTGGTGGTGTGAACTATGCTCCATTGTTTCGTGAGCTGCGTGATCTCTTCCTTGATCTTTTCGGCTTCGCCAGCCGATACCTCCGACTGAGTAGGTTTCTTTTTAACTGGCACTCTTGTCATTTTAATTTCTTTTAAATTAGCAATCTTTTTACCGTTTTGCACAAGGTTAATATGATTCATGATGGTTGTCTTCCTATTGGATTTACGTCTTGTGGATTGATATTTCGTATTTGTTTTGTTGATCGTATTCTCTTCTATATCAAAATGAAGTCCCGTGGTTTTTAATTTCACCACTCCCTTTCCCGTCCAATAGACCTTCCCGTCGTAGCCAAAAGAGCTCCAATTAAGTTTCTTACTTACTGGATCAAGAGTGATTATTCCAGTCCCAAAATTGAACGATTTTCCGTCATCTTTAAATTTGTTGTCCCAAGTCATTTGAACAGCCGTTTTATTTAGAATCCATCTAACGCGTTCGGTACCTGTAACCATTTTTCCTTTCGCCAGTCCTTCAAATCCGCCGATGGCTTCAAATTCGCCTTCCCAATTTCCAATGAAAGGCTGCAGTCCTTTCAACGCTTCATGAGCGGGATGGGGATTCGGTGCTTGGGCGGTGGTGTTCTGAACGGCAATGAAGCCGAACAAAGCCAGAACAAAGGTGGATATGTTTAATTTAGTTTTCATTTTACGTAAAGGAACTAGCAAACAATTATCTTGTTTGCTTTAAGCGGTCAAGCTTGAGCCCCACCCAAGGCTGCGATTGTTGTTATTAGTAGTTGTTTCATTTCCCTTCAGCTTTCAATTCTTCACCCGTCTTGCCGCCGTGTTTGCGGAGGAGGTCGACGAGTTCGGTTCGTTTGTATTTGACGGCAAAATCTAGCGGTGCTTTACGTTCATAATTCTTAGCATTCACATCTGCACCGTTCGCGATTAGTAATTCAGCGATTTCCTTGTGACCTTTACGAACCGCTCCAAGCAAAGGAGTCCTACCGTCAAAACCCATTATCGCATCCACCTTCGTACCAGCAGCCAAATGTTGTTTGACGGCTTCGATGTTTCCTTCCTTGGCAGCACCGTGAATTGAGATGTCTGGTGCTTTGGCTGTCGGTGGTTCTGGTGGCTGCGACTCCCCACATCCCACCAGAAGCACGGCTGCGATTGTTGTGAGTAGGAGGTGTTTCAT
>Ga0115000_10001301_pt1 | contig 22291 bp, 11 predicted proteins | sample ArcticOcean_MG_C_6_FD_89690 | JGI IMG/M metagenome (GOLD analysis project Ga0115000, IMG submission 89690) | Marine microbial communities from western Arctic Ocean - ArcticOcean_MG_CB8_128 | ecosystem: Environmental > Aquatic > Marine > Oceanic | place: Arctic Ocean: Canada Basin | collected... | reverse complement strand
GCATTTACTGTGACATTCCTAGCATCTGTATCTGTTCCGCATGATCCTCCAACCGTGGTTAAGGTTAATGTTATTGCTCCTGACTCCGCTGCTCCAGCTGTATAAGTTGCTGCAGATTCATCCGTTTCATTAGTCCAGGAACCAGCTCCTCCAGTCCATGTTCCGCTTGTGGCACCACCACCGACCGAGCCAGCCATTGACACTGTAGTGGCACTTTGACACATATCTGCCAATGCCGCTCCTGCAGTTGCAGTTGGATTAGCATTTACTGTGACATTCTTAGCATCTGTATCTGTTCCGCACGATCCTCCAACCGTGGTCAAGGTTAATGTTATTACTCCTGACTCCGCTGCACCAGCTGTATAAGTTGCTGTAGATTCATTCGTTCCATTAGTCCAGGAACCTGCTCCTCCTGTCCACGTGCCGCTTGTGGCACTACCTCCTACTGAACCAGCCATTGCCGCTGTAGTGGCACTTTGACACATATCTGCCAACGCTGCTCCTGCTGTTGCGGTTGGATTAACATTAACTGTAATTGTCTTAGTGTCTGTTGCAGCAGAATTACACCCTCCGGTACTGGTTAATGTTAAAGTTATAGCACCTGATTCAGCTGCTCCCGCTGTATAAGTTGCTGTAGATTCATCCGTTTCATTAGTCCAGGAACCTGCTCCTCCTGACCAAGTTCCAGCTGTTGCACTTCCCCCCACAGATCCAGCCATTGCCACCGAAGTTGCTCCTTGACAGATTGCCGACGGTGCCGCACCTGCAGTTGCGGTTTGAGTTACACAAGATGGGGCTTTTACTTCAAAACCTACTAGATAAACGTGACCACTATTGTCTTTAGCGGTATAACTATGAGTTCCTGCTGACAAAGCTGCTGAAATTCCACCAAAATCCCATCTGCTAGTAGTAACTGACCAGTCCAATGTTACCCCAGTCGGATTCGGAATTTGGAACACATCAGGAGCATTACCACTTGTCCATCCCGTACCTACTATCATAGAGTTTGCTGAAACAGTTAAGTTTACAGATCTTGCTGTGGCCCATCCTCCAGAACCGTTATTTCCTGTTACCCCTACACCATCTGAATTTGTAAAGGACATAGCGGTAGTATGAACTCCATTCCATTGAGATGGGTGCGTTACCTGAACATTATTTGCACCTGTCGCTGGATCATCTAGCTCCCAAACGGCAATCCAATGCCCACTACTTTGCATTGTATATTCTGCTTTTTTCGTCATTGCCACTCCGTTGTACTTAACCCCTGTGGCCTTTCCGTTAGAAGGGTATCGAGTAATCACTATTAAATGACCGTCAGCCCCTACGTCTTGAGTGTGACTAAAAGTGTAACTTCCGGCACTACCAGGCGTTCTCTTGTCTGTACTTCTATTCCCTTCCACAGGCTGTGCATAAGATATAGTTAATTGCAAAAACATACCCACAAAGAAACACACTAGAAACTTTACCATTCCTAATTTGTAACCATTGTATTTTTTTGAGTTCACTTTCATAATAATTTATTTAGCAAATCTTACTTTGTTTACAATTTCTCCACTAATCCCTCTCATTACTAAGTAATATAATCCAGGAGCATAACTGCTTGTATTTATATCAAATACATTTTCGCCCTCTGCGCAAACTACTTTCGATTCATATACTAATGACCCGACTGTGGAAAACACTTCTACTTTATACATACTAGTATTACTAGCAGTAAATACAATTGTAGCATTTTCCTTAACTGGCACCGGATATACACTCAGTTCAGTACCTCCTTCTCCAACAGACATAACTACGACTGCATCACTGTACTCATTATATCCATCGATATCTACTTGATTCAGTCTGTAGTAGCATTTATGTATACACAGTTCATAATCAATTACACTGTAATTAATTTGATCTGACGAGTTTCCTGCTCCTTGTACTGTTTCCAACGTTTCCCAATTCTTTCCATCAGTGGATTTCTCTACCACAAAATGAGAGTTATTAATCTCGGCGGCAGTAGCCCATGAAATCAAATTATAATCTTCTTTTTGACCAACCTTAAAACTTAGGAGTTCAACAGGTAAAGCTGTAACAGGACTTATACTTCCTAACGCCATAAACTTTACTCCTCCAGCAGGTATAATAGCTGGTTTTATTGGTCCAATTATTATAGAACCAAAAGCAAATGCTAAACTATTATCTCCCGTTGCATATACATGTAAATTCGCTCCCGAGGTAAAATCAGCATCATCATCAACAATCAAACATAAGTCTGTTAAATTGGTAACTGAAGCTTGGTTCTCTATTTCAATTTCAATGTAAAAATCATCGGTAAAATTAGTATTGGTCACTTTCCATTGTCTGTCTAATCTGGAGGTGACTGTATAACCGTCCGTTCCTGCAGGAGGAATATTGGCTGCCTGTACAGAGGTTCCAAGCAACCTCCCTCCATCATTACCTAAAACCAAGTATGAAACACTATTGGTTATAATTCCACCATTTAAAGCGTTAGTGGCTGCCATTGCTGTATTTACAAACACCTTAGTGGAGTCATCTTCAGATGTGGACTGCTTTTGAGTAAAATAACATTCTTTACCAAGCCCAATTATATCATTAGCATAGGAACTGATGTCGTACGCAGATGCTCCTGTAGAAGTTACATAATTGTTGCTGCCATCTACAATTCCATACTTTGTTTCTAAATATGCTTCCATAATCGTTATGTCTGAGCTACTTAACACTCTGTTGTATATTATTAGTTCGTAAACACGAGAATCAGGACTGTCGGCAGAATTTGCTCCTTCATGAATATCAACTTGAAGAGTATTTGCATCTCCATTATTAACACTGGTTAACACTTGTACTTGTCTAGTGGTAACATTAGTTGTGAAACCAAAGTTCTTATCACCGGAGTGACCGTCAAATATCCTACCTGTTTGATCCGAGGATAATTTTTCAGCAACAGCAATCACTGTGTAGTTTGCTCCTAATGCAGCTCCTGCAGGCGCATCAAACCCTCCGCTTAAAATTTGTATGTAAGGGTTGTAGTTAGACGAAGAATCTCCTGTACTAACTGTTGGTCCAGCAACAGTGGTGTAATCATTTCCATTACCACTTTGGTCGTCCCATTGTGCACCTAGGCTCCCTGTCCCTTCATCAGCTTTAAGCCAAACTACTAATCCTGTTGCAATTCCTCCTGGACTACCGGCACTAATAACAGTATTCAATACATTACTATAACCAACACAGCCATCAATAGTTGCTTTCCGTCTGTACCAAGTATTAACTGTTATCGCCGCTACACCAGTTAAAGTCACATCGGTTTCAGTAGCAATATCATTGTAAGTTGTACCATCCGTACTGCTTTCCCACTGATAAGTTATGGCTCCATTATTAGCTCCACTTGCTACACTACCGGAACTTATGTTGGAAGGAGCAGATCCTGAACATACAAACATGTTCACTGTTATAATAACTGTGTTACTCGTTTGCGAACCACAGCTACTTCCAGAAGTAATAACTCTTCTGTACCAAGTGCCAGTGGTCAATGCTCCAGGACTGTATGTCGCGGCATTATCTGTTCCTCCTGCATTTGCCCATGAGGACCCAGCGTTTATTGAGCTTTCCCATTGATAGAGGTAAACTGCAACTCCTCCTACAGAAGCAACCGTTTCTGTTAAAGTTGACGGAGTTGCTCCGTGTGAAATACTTTGGTCTGTGCCAATTGTCCCTGCGGTAAGATCCGCATAAACAGTAATTAAAACTTTTGCTGTTGTATCAATACATGCTCCAGAGGTTACAGCTCTTTTAAAATAAGTACTAACTGTCAAATTCGGAGGAGAATACGTTGTGAGGTTAGAAGTACCATCAGCAGTGACCCAAGTAATGTTGTCCGTGGATTTAAGCCATTCGTAAGTATAAGACCCTCCAGTACCCGCCGAAGCATCAGCAGCACTTGCAAGTGTTGCAGGTGCTGCAGGTGTAGCGTTATAACAAATTGATTGAGCTCCCGTTATCGAACCTGGAACAACAGCTGCGTTGATAGTTATTGTTCCGGTTGCATTCACTGCAGCACATGCTCCTGTTAGTGGAATGCTATAACCAAACGGACTACCTACTGTTGTTGTTGGCGTTCCACTGATAGTAATTGTATTTCCTGCCCATGTTGCACTTAATCCTGCTGGTAAACCATTTGCGGCATCTACTCCATCATTTGAAATACCAGTTGCTAATGTAGTAGTATGTGTAATGTTCGTTAATAAAGTGTTAATACACAAGGTTGGCGTGCTTGAAGCTGCATCTGCTGTCATATCAGCTGTTACAGTAATTGTTCCTGTAGCATTCACAGTACCACACCCTCCTGTTAAAGGAATACTATACGGATGGACTCCCGCTACCGATGGTGTTCCGGTAATAGTAATCGTGTTCGCATTCCATGTTGCACTCACTCCTGTTGGTAAACCATTTGCTGCATCTGTTCCTGTAATACCTGTAGCTCCTGTGGTAGCAAGGTTAATGTCCGCTAAGGCGATATTGATACACTTGGTCTGATTTTCGGTTTCTGCGGTCATGTCAGCCGTTACAGTTATTGTTCCTGTTGCACTCACTGCACCACATCCCCCTGTCATCAGAATACTGTAACCAAATACCCCACTTGCTGTTGGCGTTCCACTAATAGTAATCACGCCCCCTGCCCATACAGCTTTTACTCCTGCTGGCAAACCATTTGCTCCAGTGACATTATTATTTGCAATACCTGTAGCTAATGTGGTAGCAAGCGTAATGTCATCTAAGGCGACGTTGATACACTTGGTCTGATTTTCGGTTTCTGCAGTCATGTCAGCCGTTACAGTAATTGTTCCTGTTGCATCTATGGAACCACATCCTCCTGTCATTGGAATGATGTAATTAAATACTCCACTTGCTGTTGGCGTTCCACTAATAGTAATCACGTCCCCTGCCCATACAGATTTTACTCCTGCTGGTAAACCATTTGCTCCTGTGGTATTATTATTCGAAATACCTGTAGCTCCTGTGGTAGCAAGCGTAATGTCCACTAAGGCGACATCGATACACTTGGTCTGATTTTCCGTTTCTGCGGTGTTGTTTGCTGTAGCTATAACTTCAACCTCAGCCGTTGTAGCACTTCCACAAGCAGCAGAAGTAACTACTCTTCTGAAATCGTGTGTTCCAGCAGCTAAAGCAGCTGTTGTATACGTTGCATTCGTAGATGTCCCTGAGGCATTACCCCATCCACCACTATTAAATTGTGTTTCCCACTGGTAAGTATAAGTAGCTCCATCTCCTCCTGATCCTCCAGCTGTGCTTGTTAAACCCCTTGTTAATCCTTCACAAATAGTTCCACCATTTGCTATTGTTCCCGCCACAACTGCAGCACATATAGCCGTACACGTGTTCAGGTTTACCCCACCAGATGGTGGGGAAGCATACGTTCCACTGTGGGGACACGACCCACTTGTTTGGGTATCTAGTGACTCTCCTGTACCACTGCAAGTCAGTAGCGCAGGACTACAATTAGGGTTGGCATTTATCGTACCCCAGGTAACCAATCCTGTACCCCAAATATCTCCATCATTGTCAATCGTAAGAGTTGCACCAACATTCAATTCTCCGGAACCACCTACCGTGGCACCGCCGGATCCATTAACAGATACACTTCCAGTAGTATTCAAAACTCCATTGATCGCTGCATTTCCATCACCGTTCAAATTAATATCCCCTGTTACAGTTGTAGTACCTCCTGTTACATCAAAATCTGTCCCTGCCCCTGTCGTGCTTATTGACCCTCCTACTGTAGTAGTGGAGCTAAAAGTAATCGCAGAAGCAGACCCAGCAGTAATACTACCTGAGACATTTAATGTTCCAGCGTTACTTAAAACATTAGAACCAGTTGTCATAACAACATTTCCTGTAACTATTAAAGTTCCGCCAGCCTCTACATACACTTTACCAAAACCACCTAAAGTCAAGTTACCAGTAATAGTAAAGGTTGCTCCACTTTTAATATAAAGATTTCCTCTAGTTGTCCCAATAGATATACTACCACTAGTCATGTCATGGTTCATATTAGCAATGTTATTAGCATTCATACCCAGATTAGGAACCGAATTTGTACAACAACCTGTCAACCAGTTGGTACTAGTTCCCCAAGCTCCAGCTGCAGTGGACTCCCAAGTAGTTGCGTGAGCTACACTCGCTACCAATACCAATAAAATAAATAATATTTTTTTCATAATAAAAAATTAAAATCTCCCAGTATTATTAAAGTATACTTAGAGGTTTACACCTTTTGTTTCAAATTTATCAATGTTCACCTCATCATTAAACCAATAATCCCGACTCTTACTTACAAATCTTTTTTTCATAGTCAATGTCTCATCTTAATAAAACGATATCAATAAACATAAATTTACCTGTTCATGACAACTAGTTAGTGATGTCTTGAACAACAACATTACCAGTACAATAAAACACTGTTTATGCCGCACCAAGCAGACAACATCAAAATGTTTTCAAATTATCATTAGTCAAACAGTCATCGTCAAAAGTGTAGTATCCATTTAATTGTACGTAATAAAGCAAAAAAAGGTTATGATTTTTTTTTTTAGAAATCTACATCTAGGCTTACTTATAAAGATAGAGATTAACCTCAATATTATAACTGCAAAACGAATAATTACAATAAATCAATATCCTATATTACGCTTTAAGTTAAAACTCTGGCCATAACAGCACATTTTACCCTGGTTATAACAACACATTTTGAATTAATGTACAATATCCTAGTATCACTTAACAAACAACTTAGAAAGAGTTTGAATTTGACACTATATTTAAAATTATAAAATGAAGACCTCCGTACTTTCACATTTAAGCGCAGAAAAAAAGGGGAAAGATTATTTTGGCTGAAAGTTTACCCATGCAACAAGACCTATTTTGATTGCTTTCTGTAGGGTTTTCCCGCACATTGAAACACCACGTAGCACTAATAAAAGAACAATATAAAAGGTCGTTAGTTTTAACTTCGTAAAGATAAAACCCTTCCAAAGGAGGTATAATCGCAACTTATATACGTTAAAAACGTATGGACTGGCACGAATTAAATCATTGAAAGATTGACTCAACTACCATTTGAACTTCTTCAACTCTCGTAAAACCTCAAGAAAACGGTTCGAAAAGAGGTCGGTAACGTTAGCTTTCTCAATGACCAACGGTATCCTTAACTTGCTCTAACAATTCATCCTTTAAGAGCCTAAGTTTTCCCTCGAGAAAAGCAACTTTTTCTGGCACTGCAGAATCAAATCTCCAGGCCCAAATACTGCTCTCTACTTCTTCTATCTCGGATTCAATTCTTTGAATGTTTGAAAGGCGATTAACTTGATGAAATCCTAAATCATTTTTCTCGGCCCTAAACTTCTTTGTATTCTTTACAATTTCGAATGTGATACCTTCAAAGTAAACCTTATCATGAAAAACAACTCGATTCATCAACGCTACATGACCCTGCACAGTTTTTTTGACAAACTTCTTTCTGGCGAATCCTAACTTTTGGACTTCATCCCAGCTGTAAATTTTACCTTCATCAATTTTATTAATATCCACTAGCATGATGTTTTCACGTACCCAAAAATTGGCTACCAATAAATCTACTTCATATACCCTTCATTTTCATTAATGGTTACGGTAAATCATGTATTAACTTATTAACACGATTTTGAAAACTTTTTACCCCTTTGAAGCCATCAGGTTGTTAACAATCAAAAAAAAATACGTAAAACAAATATGTATAGAAAAGCTCAATAATGGAAACACCAACCATAGCTTCACCATTTATTGGATGATTTAAGGAAAAGAAACTAGCCACATTAAACCTAATTGGTATGGGCCAAATGTCTTACTAACGAGCAACGAGATCATGAACTCCGTTAAAAAGCAATTAATATGAATAATAATTGAACTTTTACAAAAGGATGTTGAACTTCTATTTATTAAGAAGTCTAACTAATCCCTCATTAATACAGTAGTTAGATTTACCCACTTTTTGCTTTTTCAAAAGGTCTTGCTGCAGGGACAACCTCCAATAATTAAAGTTACCAGTTTTGCTCAAAATCCATCCGATGAGAGCTTACAAACAGAAGACAACGAATAGCAGCACCTATAACGACAGCCTAAAGCAACGAGGCAGATTGGATTTCTGGATGGATAAATCAATCTTTACCAACTGGAACTGCAAAGGCAAGCAAACCAAGGGTGACAAAGTAATCTATTCCGATGTAGCTATTGAAATGACTCTGATCCTTTCCTACGTATACAGCTTACCACTTAGGCAAACCGACGGTTTTCTCAGCAGTCTGCTCCAGCTGCATGACTCCCAATTCCACGTAGCTGCCACTTATAATTAACCTCCATGATTTGTCAAAATTTATTTGATCAATGATCTCACTAAGGTGGCCTTGAATAATTAAGTAATAAAATCCTTGCGAGTAGAAAGTCGTGTTAATATCAAATATATTTTCACCTAGATCACAAGGTAAGTTCACTTGATCCATCAAAACCCCTTCGAGGTTTATAATCTTAACAGCATACATTCCAGCTCTAGGTGCTTTAAAATGAAATGACCCATTCTTGAATTTTACACTGACAGTATTCCTAGAAGAAAACTTTAGACTGTATACTGTATACTTCCTACATCTTTTTTTATTTTTTTCATAAACCTGATTCCCTACCAACTTATAACTCCACCAGTCGCTACATTATAAACAGTAATAGTGACATCATTAGAGTTAACACCTGCGCAAACTCCAGACTGAACCACAGCTCTGTACTTAGTAGTAACCGTAAGATTTGAATAAGTTTCAGTTGATGTGGCATTTACTATATCAACAGGCGTTGTCCAGTTATCGATAGAATATTGCCATTTTGTAATTGTTCCCGTATAACCCGTCAACGTTAATGTGGCACCATTATTTCCATAACACTCTGTGTTTGCTGACGATACTGAACCACCAACTGCGGTAGCATCAACTACAATTGTTCCTGTTGCAGCTACCGAACCACAACCGCTTGGAGTAATCGTATAATTAAATGTCCCACTTGCTGTTGGTGTTCCACTTAATGTAATGACATCACCAGTATAACTTGCTATAACTCCTGCCGGTAATCCACTTGAGGTCCCAACAGCTGTTACTCCAGTAGTAGCATGTGTAATGCTAGTCATTGCAGTGTTAATACACAATCTTGGTGTACTAGAAGCCGTTCCAACTGTTCTGGGCGCTGTTACCGTTATGGTTCCAGTTGCTGCAGCAGTGCCACATAAACTTGTAGGAGTAATTGTATAATTAAAAGTTCCACTTACTGTAGGCGTTCCAGCCAAGGTTATCACATTACCAGAATAACTTGCCGTCACTCCTCCTGGTAATCCACTTGAAGTCCCAACAGCTGTCACTCCATATGTAGCATGAGTAATACTCGTCATCACCGCATTAATACATAATGTAGGTGAAATAGAGGCCGATCCTACTGTTGCTAATTGAGTAATTACAATCCCAGCAGGATACGCATTAGAACAAGCACCCGATTTCACAAGTACTTGATAATAAGTAGCGTAATCCGTAAGGTTGCTAAAATTTTGAGTGGTGCTAGTATTGGTTATGTTTGTAAAACTACCATATGCATCACCAGAATTCGGTTGGCTCCTCCGCATCCACCTAACAACACCCCCTGTATGACCCGATAATGTCAACACTCCTGAATTAGTACCTCTACATACAGTGCCCCCTCCTGCTACCGAACCTCCTACCGTGACAGGGTCAACAATGATTGTTCCCGTTGCTGTAGCCGAACCACATGCACTTGTTGGAGTAATGGTATAGTTAAATGTTCCACTTGCTGTAGGCGTTCCACTTAGGGTAATCACATTACCAGTATAACTTGCTGTTACTCCTGTTGGCAACCCACTTGAAGTTCCAACTGTTAATACTCCAGTGGTAGCATGTGTGACGTTTGTCATCGCAGTGCTAATACATACTGTTGGTGAACTTGAGGCTGCCGCAACTGTTCGATTAGGGGTAATAGTTACTACCACACTTTGACTAGTAGAATAACAACTTGCTCCTCCGCCACTTATTCCACTGTACCTCACATAATACGTTGTGGTAGCTGTGGGAGTAAAATTTGTCGTAAATACTGTTTGTCCAGCAGTAGGTGTTATTGTTGCGAATGCAGCTCCATTTGACGTTGTTGCAAATTCTACCTTCCCCCTCATGTTTACAGCATTTGGGAAAGTTGCTGTTAATGTACCCGCTGTACTTGGGCAAATATTATTAATATTGGAAGTGATTGATGAAGCTGCTACATTATGGTAATTACTAATTAATATCGCATTTGAGTACACTGCAGCACAAGCTCCATTTTTTACATAATACCTGATTCTATCGGCTCTACCATCACTGTTACTTATCTTTTTAGGGAAACAACATGCACCTGAACTAGTTCCAGATGTCCAGTTTTCATTCCATGCTCCTCCATTATTACCATCCCAAGCCCAAACTACTGAACCCGTTTGACCACTTACTGTTACAGCTGTCGTAAAATTCCCTCCAGCATCGCAAAAATTAACAGGTCCTGCAGTACTTGGTGATCCCAAAGCAGATATAGCATCAACCCTTATAGGAATATCGAGGGTATTCGCATTATTTTTCCCAGGTCCACATGTAAAATAAGAATTACGAGCCAAATACCATTGTCCAGGTGTATTTGTTACTGCCGTCGGTAATGTCGCTGTTGGGCTTGAGGTATAAAGATACATTGTCCAACCAACATTACTTGGTCCTCCCCGATAATAATGCCTGTACATTGGAGCAGAAGATGCTGGAGTACCTTGAAAAGCTGACGTTACATTTGTTACCGTAACTGATGTTCCTACACAAACAGCAGCCGGAACTGATATTTTACCAGGATCATTAGATGTGGAATAAACAATTACCTGCTTATTTAGCGTATTCCCGTTGTTCGTATAACCAGTACATGCAAATCTAGAATTACGGGCATAAAACCATGTTCCAGGTGTATTTGACACAGCCGTTGGCAAATTTGTATTCGCTTGTGTAGTTTCCCAAAACTGCTGCCAACCAATATTACTAGGCCCTCCCCTATAATAATGTCTGTAGGTAGGGCCTGAAGAAGCTGGAGACCCCGTGCTTGCAGATTGATTATTTACTGTTGTAATAGTTGCTCCAGCACATGATGTGGCAGGAACCGATACAATTCCGGGATTATTTGCATTAGACAATACTGTTACAGTTACATAAACCCATCCTGAATATTGTGCCGGACTACATTTGTATGTTCTTCTTACAAATCTCGTTTTAGCTGTCAAGGCTCCTGTATTTAAACTCTGGACATTCCCCCCCAAAACAGCCCAATTGTTTGCACCATAAGTCCCTTCTTTCATCCACTGATAAGCCGCTCCAGACACAGCAGATCCAACAATTGTTGTAGAAGATCCTGGGCAAATAGCTGCTGGCGTAGTTAGCGAACCAGTGCCTGCAGCAACACAACATGCCCCAAGATCCGCCCAAGCACACCATTCACCACAATTAGGAGTGTTATTCTGAGTCCAATTTTTAGCTCTAAAATTTTTACCAGCATAACTAACGTTATCATTAAGATAATAAATCGTGGAAGAATTCCATGCACTATAACACGAAGCATCCACATTATTTGTGAAACTGAAAAAAAACAAGAAGAAACCTACAATAATTTTTGTTGTCATATTAAAAGACCCATTCATGAAATTTACACCACCCTTAACCACACAAGAGCTTTCGCACTGCAACTTCATCGACTTATTACTTGTATGTTTTTTCAAAATAGTCTTCATTGTCATGTTATTTAGCAAAATTCACTTTATCCATAAGCTCACCTGTATCGTCTCTAATAACTAAGTGATACATGCCTGGAGCAAGCTGACTTGTTTTAATTTGAAAATCATTTTCACCCTCTGCGCATACCACTTTAGCCTCATAAACTGATTGTCCATTAACACTAATTATCGACATGTTATACATCCCAGTACTTGGTGCAGCAAATTCCACTGTGGTATTTAACAATACTGGATTTGGATAAATATTCAAATTGATGTTTGCTTTTTCCACGTGCTCTAGAACTACTGCCGCAGATAATTTTGACTTCCCATCAAAATCAAATTGCTCTAATCGGTAATAACATACGTTATTACATAATTCGTAGTCTTGGAATGAGTACGTTAATTCACTATAAGAATTCCCGTTTCCAGCCTCTGTGCCAATTTGCTCCCAGTTAACTCCGTCATCGGATTTTTGAATACTAAAGTAATCGTTGTTAATTTCAGCTCCTGTAACCCATGTTAATTCATTGTATTCCCCTTTGCTACTGGCACTGAATGAAATTAATTCCACAGGAAGTGTTGATGTAGTTTTTTTTGTTCCTATGGTGATAAATTTTGTCGCTCCAGCCGCAATAGACGCAACACCCAAACCTTTAATTACAATTGATCCAGATTCAAAAGTTATCCCCTCGTTGGCAGCAAGTATATTACAATTCGTAAAATCACCATCATCATCTATTAGCAAACATAAATCGGAAAAATCCGTTATTTTAGATTGATCAATAACGGATATTTTAATTGTATAGTTATCTGTGAAATTAGTGTTAGTTACTTTCCATTCTCTTGCTAATCTTGAGTTTACGACATATCCATTAGTGCCAAGAGCTCCCGCAGCTGGAACTTCAGCATTACTAGCAGCAGTTGCTTTATTTAATCCGTTATCGTGCCCTAACATCAAATAAGACGCATCGTTTGTTACTGCCCCCCCATTTAGTAAGTTTGTGCTAGCCAAAGTACTTAGGTAAATTTTCACTGAGTCATCCACTGACTCACTTTGTTTTTGATGAAAGTAGCACTCTTTTCCAATTCCTATAATATCATTTACGTATGTAGGAGCCACTGCAACATCAAAAGTCGCTGCCCCTTCTGAATTCAGGTAATTATTACTTCTGTTAACAACTCCCCACTTGGTTTCCAAGTATGATTTAATGATGTTTATTTCAGAGGGGCTCAACACACTATTATATATAATTAACTCATACACATGTGAATGACATTTATTTACGGAAGTAAACCCTTGATTTATATTAACGCGAACACCTGAAGCAGGAAGAGTTGCACTTGTTATCACGTGGACTTTTTTATCGGTGTTAGTACCGCTTAAACCAAAATCATAACCAGATATATCTCCATCAAGTATTCTTCCAGTATTATCTGAAGGTAATCTTTTTGCGGCAGCAATAATGGTGTAGTTTGTTCCCAACATAGCTCCTGAAGGGGCAGTAAATCCACCATTTTTAATTTCAATGTATGGATTAAAGTTGGAAGATGAATCTCCTGCTGTAACTAGCGCAGGACCAGATACTGTATTATAATGATTACCGCTTCCACTTTGATCTTCCCATATTGTATTAATACTCCCTGTTCCAGCATCAGCTTTTAGCCATACCGTCAACCCAGTGCTAACCCCACCTGGACTTCCTCCACTAATTGTGGCTTTCAATACATTACTGTAAAGAACACAACCATTAATGGTTGCCATCCTTCTGTACCAGGTGTTTTGAGCAATACTACCCGGCGAAAGTACTGATCCAGTTTGACCGATAACATTAGCGTATGTTGTCCCATCGGCACTGCTTTGCCATTGATAAGTCGGACTTCCCCCTCCACCACCACTCGCTGCACTTATAGATGCGATTGCTGAGGGATTTGACCCTGAACAAACATACTTGTTAACAGTAACCTTAATACTGTTACTGGTTTCAGATCCACAGCTACTCCCTAAGGTAATAATCCTTTTATACCAAGTGTCAAAACTTAAAGCTCCTGGCGAATAAGTAGGGTTTGTTGCTCCTACAACATTAGCAAACGTGGCGCCGTCAGTACTACTTTGCCATTGATAAGTGTATGACCCATCTCCACCAGCAGCAGCTACTGTTTCTGTTAAGGTTGCAGGAGTACTTCCTGCAGATATTGTTTGCGCCGCACCTATACTTCCAGAAGTAAGGTCAGCATAAACTGTAACAGTTACATCGGCTGAATTAGTACTACATATCCCATTAGTAAGTACCGCTCTGTATTGCGTTGTAATGATTAAATTACTATAAGTATAGGTTGTTAAGCCTGCGTTTCCAATGTCAGTCCATCCTCCTCCATTCTCATTTTTTTGCCATTTTGATATTGTTCCTGTATGACCGGACAACGTTAAGGTTGCTCCATTGTCCCCGTAACAACCAGACACGGCAGTAGCTATTGAACCACCAACTGCAGCAGCGTCCACAATTATTGTCCCTGTTGCAGTTGCCGATCCACAACCACTTGGAGTAATCGTATAATTAAATGTCCCACTTGCTGTAGGTGTTCCACTAAGAGTAATCACATTACCTGAATATGATGCCGTTACTCCCGCAGGTAATCCACTTGAAATTCCAACAGCTGTTACTCCAGTAGTGGCATGTGTTATATTAGTCATCGCAGTGTTAATACATAATGTTGGTGAACTTGATGCAGCGGCAACTGTTCGATTAGGCGTAACTGTAATCGGAATATTTACGGTATTCACATCATTTGTTTGCCCCGTACATGCAAAGGCCGAATTACGGGCTACTAAATGATTCCCTGTTGTATTTATGACCACAGCAGGTAATGCAGCTGACGAAGCGGTAGTACTTAAAAACATAGTGTAACCTCCTTGACCTTCCAGTTTATAATAAAAATAATATGTAGGGACAGACGACGCTGGAGTACCCGTAGTTGCAACTGTTACATTTGATATGTTAGTAGCCGTTCCAACACATATTGAGGCCGGAACTGATATAGCTCCCGGATTATTTGTTGTTGAATTCACTGTTACTACAACACTTTGACTAGTAGAATAACAACTTGCTCCTCCGTTATTTATTCCACTGTACCTCACATAATATGTTGTGGTAGCTGGGGGTGCAACATTCGTTGTAAATACAGTTTGTCCAGCAGTTGGTGTAATTGAGGCAAATGCCGGCCCATTTATCGTTGTTGCAAACTCTACCTTCCCCCTCATGTTAACAGCACCTGGAAAAGTTGCTGTTAATGTACCCACTGTACTTGGGCAAACATTATTAATATTAGAAATAATTGATGAAGCCGCGTTATTATGGTAATTACTAATTAATATCGCACCTGAAGTCACCGCCGGACAAGCCCCATTTGTTACTTTATACCTGATTCTATCTGCACTACTAGGATTAGTAGTTAGTTTAGGAAAAGTATTCACGCCTGAACTAGTTGTAAACGACCCCCAAGTTCCACTCCACCATCCATTGTTTTTTCCATAATTCCAAGTAACAGACCCTGTATGACCACTCACTGTGACAGCTGTCCCAAAATTACCAGCGGCAGAGCAAAAATTAACAGGTCCTGCAGTACTTGGTGATCCTAACGCAGATGTTGCATCAACCCTTATAGGAATATTAATTGTAGTTCCATTATTAGCCCAACCTGAACAAGTAAATTTAGAATTTCGGGCTACATACCATTGTCCCGGCGTATTTGTTACGGCTGCAGGCAATGTAACCGAAGAACTAGTGGTTTGAGAAAATTGTGTCCAAGCAACATTACTAGGACCTCCCTTATAATAAAACCTATATGTAGCAACAGACGACGCTGGAGTACCGGTAGTTGCCACCGTTACATTTGATATGTTAGTAGCTGTTCCTTGACATATCGTAGCCGGAACTGATATAGCACCAGGATTATTTGCTGCGGAATATACTGTTACCGTCACATAAACCCATCCTGAACTTTGTAGAGGACTACATTTCTGTGCTATTCTTACAAATCTCGTTTTAGTTGTCAAGGCACCTGTACTTAAACTCTGAACATTCCCCCCAAAAACAGCCCAATTACCTGCACCATAAGTTCCTTCTTTCATCCACTGATAAGACGCTCCGGACACAGCGGATCCAGCAATTGTTGTAGAGGATCCTGAGCAAATAGCTGCTGGCGTAGTTAAGGAACCTGCAGCTGGAGCAGAACATAAGGTACATGTACCATAAAAATCCCAACGCCTGTAACATGGTGACATTGTCGACTCACATCTATTCCACTCATCTGCGAGTGGACTACTTGTAGAGGTGGGCTCTATAACTGTATAAAGATTAACCCCCCAACCAGCAGCAGGTTGATCATTCCATATACCGTACCCAGCATCCAAACGCATTACGGTCCCAGTGGAAATAGTGGATAATGTCGGATCTGACCCACCATTTGATGTACTCCAATCTGTGAAATTTGAACAAGGACCTTTGTCTGCTCCAAAACTCATCTGGGATGAGAGTATTATTAATATCAACAACAATCTTTTCATACTACTTAATTTAATGTCGTCCTGTAGTCAAAGTTGGTGTTGTAATAAAGATATTTAGCTAGTCAAACTAAACTTACGTTGCAATTTACGGAGAACCTACATTTTTGTCAAGGAATCTTACATTAAAGTTATATTTTCAGAGGATTTATAGATGATTAGCTAACTATTGTATACTTTCTAGGAATTGTATACTGTTCCTTTTGTAATCTCCTCATTGATTACACCTGTCGAAGCTCCTTTTTCTATAACTGGGGCGCGTTCTTCTGACCATTGTGTAAAATTTTTTAAACTATAAATTAATCGCTTCAAAAAGTGACGAATAAACTTCGTTTCATTAGTAATTACAAGCCTAAAACAAAGTACTTCACCCAGTGTAAAAATTCACCTTCGATACTGAAAAATCATCAACAAACGATCTTACGGGAAGCGATAAGCATTTAATAGGAAACCAGGAATTAAGAGCCAAGCACTATTGTTTATGTGCATTTGCTACTAATAAGTTAAGCCCTGAATTTAGCTAAATTGACTTTATCGATAAGCGCTCCAGTATCGCTTCTTATAATTAGGTAGAATATGTGTGCTGCAAAGGAAGTCAAGTTAATGTTCACATCAAATTCATTTTCACCTTCTACCCAGCCAACTTTTAGATGGTGCACCAAAGAACCAGAGAGGGTTGTGATTTCAACAAAATACATTTCAGCAGTAGGTGCTTTAAAAAGAAAAGAATCATTCCTATATTTTATAGGAAGAATCATTAGTGCAATCAAGAGAACGTTTGCCCTGAATAGGCATCGATTTATTTCTTTTATATATTTTAAAATCACGTTAATTTTACGCTGTACGTTTAATACTGTATAGTTCTAAGTAGTTTCACAAATCCATTTTCGTTATGTACTTCATCAGTGAGCCCTATGTAATCCAACTTCCAAAAATAAGTTCCATCTGCACAAGGCAATCCATTCGGGCCCCTTCCATCCCACTTTGGAAGTCTCCCTTCTATAACGTAAACTAACACGCCCCACCTGTTACATGCAGAGAATCTGATGTGTCCGAGGTTCCTCATAATCATTTGTGGATCTGGCTCCTCTTCCATTTCGAGAGGTCTCATGTAATTATTCACGCTGTTGTAATTTGGCGTAAAAATATTAGGCATTGTAATCGTAATGACAGAACATGAGTCTCTTAAGCTTACCGTGTCCTGAGCAGTACATCCAAAAGCATCGGTTATGGTTGCCGTATATTCTCCAGCGTAAATGGTCTGATATTCTAAATCAGTGCTTCCATCGTTCCACTCCACCGTAACTCCTTCGTTTGCAATATCAAGCAATACTATGTCATTCGCACCTTCGCAAATTGTGGTATCCGTTCGTAATTCAAAATCAATCTTATTTACAAAATTTGTCCAAACGATGTCCACTCCAAAGCAGCCTTTTGCGTCAAGAACAAATACATCTATGGTTTCCGTTTTGTTACTTGTGTATGATGTTCCATTCAGCGCTGTGTTACCGCTCCATACTATTTTATCATAAGAGCTAATGTTTAACACAAGTGGTGTTCCTTCACATATGTTTTGCTTACTGTCTCCTAAATCAACAAACAACCCCGACCCTTGTGACAAGGTGTTAAAATCTGTAGAAGAACAATTTGTTAAGGGGTTTGTAACCGAAACCACATAATATCCTGACTTGTTTGTGGGGTAAGATTGTTTAGTCCATCCTGTGTTCCATAAGTATCTCATTCCACTTTCGGGAACTGTCATCACTACATCAAGGAATTTGCAAACCTCTTCATTTGGTCCTAAGTCAGCATTTGGCGCTGGATTAACTGTAAAGTTGTCGTTCATTGAGCTCACACACCCTTGTGAATCAGTATAGGTATATGTGATTTTAAGCACTCCGTCACCTGTATTGCTAGGGTCTATTTTATCACTGACTAATGTTTGTCCGTTCAAGGTGTAAACTCCTCCTGTTGGGCTTGCTCCAGATAAAAGCAGTGGATCGGCATCCGAACACATTTTATCGCCATCAAGGTTTAACAATACTATTGGTAATGGGTCAACTGTAATGTCATCCGTAGCGGAGTTAATACATCCGTTTCCGTCAGTAAATGTGTAGGTCAAAGTATGTGCTCCACTTGTTGTGGTAGTTGGATCAAACATGGTGTCGGACACCATTCCTACTCCTGTATACGCTCCTCCTTTTGGTGAAGCTCCTAATAATCTTATAGGGTTACCCCTTTAAATCCCACGCCGTAAACTGCTTATGGTCACAGGTTGTTTCTTTGATTCAAAATTAGAATCATGAAAATATTAAAGAGTTTATCAAGGGAGAGTTTTAGAGAGGATTTTGGAACAAAAGAACAGTGTCTAAGTTATTTGTCAAGTGAAAAATGGGGCAACAATTACCAATGTATAAAGTGTAAAAACGAAAAATACAGCAAGGGTAAAAAATCCTTTAATCGAAGATGCACCAAGTGTGGTTATGATGAATCCCCAACAGCGAACACCTTGTTTCACAAGGTGAAATTTGGAATAGATAAAGCTTTTGAAATGGCTTACGACATCTCCAGAAGTAAAAAAGGAGCAAACAGTGTTTGGCTAGCTGAACGTCATGGTATCAAACAGATGGCAGCATGGTTGTTTCGTAGAAAAGTACAACAAGCCATGAAAAGTAGCGAGCAATTCCCTCTTGAACAAGAAGTGCATGTAGATGAATTTGAGATTGGAACCCCACAAAAAGGAGAGCCTGGGAGAAGCAAGTCGGAACATAAAGTGAGGGTCGTAATTGCCTTAGAATATCGTGATGGAAAAGCAGGAAGAGGATATGCAAAAATCATTAAAGATTACAGTTCAAAATCTTTAGAGAAGATATTTCATAAGCACATTAGCAAAGAAGCTAAAATTACAACAGACGGTTGGAGCGGATACAAGCCACTAATGAAAGAATATCCTCATTTTGAACAAAAACTATCGGACAAAGGGCAAAATTTCAAAATGTTGCATATTCAGATTAGAAATTTTAAAAACTGGTTGAGAGGCGTACATTCTTATTACAGTAAAGACACTATGAATCAATACATTGAAGAGTATTTCTTTCGGTTTAACCGTCTTAATTTCAGATATTCCATTTTGAACAAGCTACTCTCTAGGATGGTGAAGGAAAACCCAATGAATTATAAATCAATGAAATACAATGTGACTTAAAGGGGTAACCCTAAGATTTCTTTTTGTTGTTATACAAGAGCTTCATATGGGTCTTGTTGCATGGATAAAAGTGAATACTTGAAATACAGTTGTTTATGGTGTTTTTACCGTTCTTTCAAGTTGTTGATTATCAATATGTTGTACTATCCATGCAACAAGACCCCTCCTATACTGAGATTGTGTCCATTCTTTTTCACCAGAACACTTCAGTCCACTGGCATCACTACCAAATACTATATTTTCTTTACCATTCTACTTCTTAAGTTTGTCTTTTACATCAAGCGTCCTTTTTCTTCTGCAAAGGGTAGTGTAGTCAGGCACTGTTAATTGGTAGTTATGGAGTTGAAGCAGGCTGCTGAGAAAACCTTCTGTTTGCCTGAGTGGTAAGCTGTATAGGTGCGATAGGATTAGAGCTATTTCAATAGCAACATCGGAGTAGATAACCTTGCCACCCTTTGTTTGTTTGTTTGCCTTTGTAATTCCAGTTTAAGAATATGTTTTTATCTATCCAGAAATCCAATCTACCACGTTGCTTTAGATTGTTGTTATAGTTGCTGCTGTTTGTAGGCTCTCATCTGATGGGTTTAGAGCAAAATTAGTAACTTTAATTATTCGAGTTTATCCATGCAACAAGACCGTTAGGTAAATAAATAGTATCGTTCGGAAACTGACTCAATTTTAAGTTCATATTGCTCATTACATTTGAATTAAATCAACGTAAACCGTCTGTATGAGTAGTGTATTAGTAATTGAAGATGATGTCTTGTTAAGAGAATCTATTTGCGATGTTTTGACCTTAAATGGATATGACACAGTGACTGAACCTAATGGAGAAAAAGGGTTAGAAAGAGCATACGAGCTTAGACCAGATCTTGTACTTTGTGATGTAAATATGCCTAAGATTAGTGGTTTAGATGTTCTAAAAAAAATACGAGAGGATAGTGAGCTAAAGCATACACCTTTTGTTTTTTTAAGTGCACTTTCCTCAATGGATGATCTCCGATCAGGAATGAACCTAGGAGCAGAGGATTATCTCACCAAACCTTATGATAATAATGAATTGTTATCTATTATTTCAAATCATTTAAAAAAATCGGAAGATCTCAAAAGTATCAAGAAAGAACATTCAAGAAGAAGTATAAGTGATTTTAAAGTCAAAATACAGGAAAAAACAAAAGGATTCTTTGATAGTTTATACCGTGCAAGAACAGTACAAAATGTAATTTTACCAAGTGATCAAAAAATGAAGGAATTACTTCCTGAACACTTTAATTATTTTCTTCCAAAATATACTATCTCAGGTGATTTTTATTGGGCTAGAAAAATTAACGAGATTTCACTAGTTGCAGTTGCTGATTGTACTGGTCACGGAATACCTGGGGCATTAATATCAATGGCTTGTAGTATGAGTTTAAATAGCGCGATTGATCAGTTTGGTTTAACAAATCCTGCAGAAATTTTAACCAAAGCGAACGATGTTTTTTTAGCCTTTATGAATGCCAATAAAAGTAATATTTCTCAAGATGGAATGGATATTTGTCTATGTTCCATAGATAGTAACTCTAACTTAATAAGATTTGCTGGAGCAAAGCGACCTTTGTACTTAATGACTAAAATCAATCAATTTAAACCTATTAATGTTATTAATAATTATTTAGATTTAATCGAAGAAGAAGATGTGATTTATGAAATTAAAGGTAATAATTGCTCAATAGGGTCCGAGTACCATCCGTTTCAAGTAAAAGAACAAGTTTTTGAATACAATAAGGGAGATGTTATTTATTTGAGTTCAGATGGTTATGTAGACCAGTTTGGAGGTGAGTTAGATAAGAAATTTAAATCGAAAAGATTAAAGTATTTACTATTATCCATTCAAGATAAAAATATGTCTGAGCAAAAACAAATTTTAGCGCAAGAATTCCAAAGTTGGAAAGGAGATAAAGAGCAAATTGATGGTGTAACAATTCTTGGTATTAAGTTGTAATTAAATTAATCAACTACTGACATTAAGAGAACAGAAGTGGTCTTATCATGAAAATTATCCGATGCGACACTCATTATTCTGAAATCAGGAACTGATATAAGCCCATTTGCCTTCAAAATACACGGGATTAACTGATGTAGTATTTGTAATTATCCGTAATATTCCAAGCTACTTCTCTTGGTGACAGTTCAGGTTTTTCTAAAGTAATTTCAACTAGTTTGTCTCTGTCAGCTGAGTTGATTTTATTCCATGAATCATCTCTGTTAGAAGGTTTACGAACTAACCCAGTATATTCTTTTTCGGAATAAGATTTATACCAGTTGTAAAACGTTGTTTTATTAACGTATAATTCCTACGGATCTGTCGCATTAAGCCCACCCAAAATTTAAACATCTAGTTTTAACTACCATCAATAGCTCAAAACATGAACACATCCGATCATCGATTCCCAAAGTCAATCATCTTATTCGCAGTTTACTCAAAACTCAAGTTTGGTTTGTCCTATCGAGAGGTTGAGTGTACACCGTCAGCAAAAAGTGAGAGAAATAGGGACGGGTGTTATTTAATTTTTTTAGGACGTCCCTTCGGGGTGAGATTGACCTTTTTTCCTGAAATACTTTCAAGTTTTGAAATAAAGGAACTGCTCCCTGCTGGTCGATTTGCTTT
>Ga0115000_10001300_pt1 | contig 22299 bp, 22 predicted proteins | sample ArcticOcean_MG_C_6_FD_89690 | JGI IMG/M metagenome (GOLD analysis project Ga0115000, IMG submission 89690) | Marine microbial communities from western Arctic Ocean - ArcticOcean_MG_CB8_128 | ecosystem: Environmental > Aquatic > Marine > Oceanic | place: Arctic Ocean: Canada Basin | collected... | reverse complement strand
GATTGAAGTAGTTGAGGGTGGTATGTCTAGTCTTTATGGCTCGGGCGCTATTGGTGGTGTTATAAATATCATATCTAAACAAAACAAAAAACCAATATGGGCAAACATATCATATTTAAATGAGTCTCCTATGGTTCTGTCTAAATCATTTAATTTTGGTTTCAATTATAATAATATTTTTTATGGTTTAAACTATGTGAATCGTAAAACTAATGGATATGATTTAACTAAAGAAATTATATCTAGTGGTAGAATAACAAAGACATTGGAAGAAAATGCTTCAGAATCAATTACTCATAAAATCAAATACAATATTTCTAGTAGCTCATTTTTTCAATTTTCACATCAAAATTATAAAAATGATATATTTTTATATAATAATCGAATAAATTTTAATGCTAATACTACTCCTGATTCATATTATTTAACATTTGATGATAGTATGCCTACTTTTGAAGATTATAGATCAGGAATTAAATTCAGCTCAAATTTTAATAATTCAAAAATACAAATTGCATATAATACACAAGAACGTACTAAAAATAGTTATTTCTTTAACTATGAAGCTTTAGAATGTGAGTTTAATGATTGTAATGATGCTGATACTGTTCAGTCAGCAAGTTTTATAAATGCAATAAGTGAAAATAAAAATCTTTTGTTAAAATATGATTTATATAAAAAAGATATTTTAACCTTTGGCTTCGAAATAAATGATAGCAAATACAGCTCTTTTAATATTTATAATAATAATGGAGATTTATGGCCAATATATGGTGAATCAATATTTAATGGGATTGATAGTTCTAGAACATATTTTAAGAAAGAGTTCTTTATAGGAAAACAATGGTTGCTAAAAAATACAAACCAATTCTACTTATCATCAAGGTATGTAGATTCAAAAAATTATGGTGATAATTTAGTTTATTCTTTAGCCTATATGATTAAAGAATTTAAGCCATATAATATTCGTTTAAATTATAGTAAGGGTTTTAGAACCCCTTCAATTAAGGAGCTTTTTTATGATTTTCAAAACCATAATCCTCCTATAATGGGTAATCCCGAACTAAAGGCAACGACAAACAACTATTACTCATTTTCCGTTGACAGAAGAGAAATAATGAACTCAAATATAGCCTTGGAACTATTTTACAATAAGATTGATAACATGATTGGTATAGATTATGGAGAAGTATATCAATATCGGAATTTTGAAAAAGTATCCTTTTATGGCTTTAATTGCCATTATGAAAGAAATATAAGTAATAAACAAAATATTAAATTTGTATATAATAACACACAATCTAAGTCAAATAATATTGAGGCATTAGAATTAATTTCAGAAAACTCTTTTAGATTAGGATATCTAGCTACAATATATGAAAAAAAACTAAAGTTATCATTTAATCTGAAATATGCTGGAGAAAAATTTTTTATTGTTAAAACTAGTAATGAAAAGATATCATTAGATGATTATTTTATATCAGATTTATTACTAATTTCTAATTTATCTAAAAATATAGAAATTAAAACGGGCTGTAAAAATTTATTTAATTATATAGATAAAAGATTTGAATTTAGTGAAATTTTAACTACATCAGATCCAGGCAGAAGATATATTTTTGAATTAAAAGTTAATATTAAATAATAAAAAGGACTTAAATGAAGAATTTATTTTATGTGATTATTTTTTCGATAGTATTATCACAGGAAGAATATTTTTTAACAATACCTGCTACAAGTTATACAGATTGGATCTATTTTTCTTTTGAAAATAATGCTATTGTAGAAATTACTAGTCCAGAAAACTCTTTGGACTGGGATTTAGGGTTTCAAAGAAAACATATTAAAACTAATAGTGGATTATCTGGGATTGGTCAAGGAGGAGGATATGTAGATTCTACTTTAACTTGGTTAGATCAGTGGTCACAAATGACTGAGTTACCTCAAAACATTTCTTGGCATATAGATGAAGTCTTTAATGATTTTTATGATTTATCTACTCATACTTTTGTAGAAGGAACTAAAAATGGTGCTCTAAATTCTTGGGGCTGGTTTGATGAAGCTTATCAGCTTAATCCTACTAATTATGTATCGTTTGTTCGCGCTGCTAATGGTACTGATATAATAAAATTTTGGGCCTATGATTTTTATGATAATGGATTAGGTGGAAATATATCAGTTCGTTATGAAAATATATTTAACCAATTAGAATTATCAAATAATAACATTGATCAATTTAATTTAAGTTTAGCCTACCCAAACCCCTTTAATCCAAGTACTTCAGTTATATTAAATTTACCTGTATCTAGTTTTGTATCTATTAAAGTATACAATTTATCAGGACAATTAGTAGATGTTATATCTGAAGGTATTATGAATGCTGATACATATACATTTATATGGAATGCTAGTAAAGAGACAAGTGGTATTTATTTTATTAAAGCAGAAACATCTTCTAATGTTGATATTCAAAAGGTCTTATTAGTTAAATAATCTTTAATTAAGAAGCTGAGCTTAATTTTTCTAAATCGTTTCCTGAAGGTTGTTGGTATATTTTTAGGTTGAACTGGTTTAGTGATGCAATAAGATGATCGAAGATATCAGATTGAATTTCTTCATATTCTACCCAGTTAGTATTATTTGAAAAAACATATATTTCAAGAGGCAATCCATTTTCTGTTGGAGATAATTGACGAACAAGAAAGGTCATATTTTTATGTATATTTTTATTATTTTTTAAATATGATTTTACATAGGCTCTATATGTCCCAATATTAGTTAAAGTTCTTCCATTTATCATAGAGACCTCATTTACTTCTTTATTATGATTAGTAATATCAGATATTTTTTCATTAATATATTTTGATATAAGAGTCATTGATTTAAATTTCTCTACTAATTCCTTGTTACAAAAAGTTATGCTGTTCATATCTATATTAATAGTTCTTTTGATTCTTCTGCCGCCACTATCACTCATTCCCCGCCAATTTTTAAATGAAGAATCAATTAGTTTATGTGTAGGGATAATTGAAATAGTTTTATCCCAATTTTGAATCTTTATAGTATGAAGAGCAATATCAATCACATCGCCATCAGCTCCAAACACAGGAGCTTCAACCCAATCACCTACTTTAAAAAGATCATTAGAATTAATTTGAATAGTAGATACGAATGAAAGAATAGTATTTTTAAATATTAGCATTAATACAGCTGTAAGTGCACCAATACCACTTAATAAATAAAAAGGAGACTGTCCACTAAGAATTGCAACAATAATTATAGTCCCTAAAAGATTTACAATTAATCTAATAATTTGAAAATAGCTCTTAACATTTATGGTTGTAGAATATTTACTCTGGTTAAAAATATCATTTATAACACTTAATAAGGAATTAATAGATGCAAGAATAACAATGGAAATCATTGTTAGAAGCAACCTATTGACTATATAAAAATTATCAGCATATTCGTAAGAAAAATTATATAAAATAAGTAATGGAACTATATAAGACAGCCTATTTAATAACCCCTGTTCTATTATAATATCATCTAATTTTGTAGATGTTTTTTTAAAAAGATGGAATATTGCTCTTAATACTATAAATCGCATTATAATATATGATATAAGGCTAAATGACAAAATTAGAGCAAATAGTATATATTTTTGCTCTCCCATTTGAAAAAAAGATTGAATTAAACTTTTCATATTATATTTTTTTATTATATTTTTTTGATTTCATGCTTACAAGTTAAAACTATTTTAGTTAAATTTAAAGTATAATGCTATATACATAACAAATAACTAACATATAATTATAAAAAGGTAACGTATGTTTTGTAGAGAATGTGGAAAAGAAGTAAATATAAAAGCAGTGATTTGTATTAATTGCGGGGTTTCAATAAACAAATCTTCGAATAATCTTCCTGCTGGAGATAAAGAATGGTTAATAGCTATGATATTATGTTGGTTTTTAGGAATCCTTGGAATACACAGATTTTATACGGGACACATTGGTATAGGAATAATTCAATTATTAACATTAGGTGGCTGCGGTATATGGGCTCTAATTGATTTTATTATGATTGCGTCAGGTTATTTTAAAGATTCAGAAGGGTATCTATTAAAAAAATAAACTTACATAAAAATATAATTTTTTTTTTGCTATTAATACTAATTTTTACAATATTTATATCCATTAACAGTTTATTAGATACAAGTTCAACTATTTGTATATTTAAGAATATATTTGATATTAATTGTATTGGTTGCGGTATTTCAAAATCTATTATTTCAGTTATTAATGGAAATTTTAAAGAAGCGCTAAATTTAAACTATACTGTTATAATTGTATTTCCTTTGCTAATAGTAATTTGGTTTAAAAAAGTTTATTTTATTTTTATAAAATGAATTGATAACAAAGAATAAGGAGATAATATGCAATGGTTTTTAAACTGTATTCAATATAACTATTATAACTTTAATGGTAGAGCAAGGCGAAAAGAATATTGGATGTTTGTTTTATACTATACAATTTTTCAAGTACTTGCTATAATCTTAGATAATATATTAGGCTCAGATTTTAAAGTGGCTAGTGGATACTATGAAGTTAGTATGGGTTATGGATGGATTTGTCTATTATTTTGGATCTTATTATTTTTGCCATATTTATCTGTTGGAGTTAGAAGGTTGCATGATATTAATAAAAGTGGATTGTTTTTATTAGTTTCTGTTATTCCAATTATTGGGGGAATATGGATAATTATTCTATTAGTAAAAGATGGAGATAAAGAGAAAAATATATATGGTCATCCTATAAAATGATAAACTTTATATATAAATAGAGAAAAATCTCAGTTAAAGTTATTTAATTCATACCTTTTGAAACAATATTTAGATAAAGAGAAGCCCCCTTATTAAAAGGGGGCTTCTTTGTTTCTTTGCGGAGAGTATGAGATTTGAACTCATGCATGATTATTACACCATGACGGGTTAGCAACCCGCTGCATTACCACTCTGCCAACTCTCCATTTGCGGAGGGGACAGGATTCGAACCTGCAACCCCAGTAGGGCGACAGTTTTCAAGACTGCTTGACAACCACTATCCACCCCTCCGAAAAACTATTTTAAAATTAAAAACCTTTAATTTTAGCTGATTTTTTATAAAGTTGAAATACAAGATGCCAACCCACAGCTACCATAATCAAAAACCAAAATTCTTGATTAATTCCATATTGACCTGACCATAGACCAGAGCCACTATGGTGACCACTTATCATAGTCCAAATTAGTGGTACAGACAAATAAGTATTATGTTTTGATCTTAAGCCCGCCAACCCTAAATCAGAAGCTTCGGGTTTATTGCCAGCTTTAATTGCAGTAATTATTTTCTGTTGTGCTGGCCATATTCTAAACCAAACATTATAAGCCATTATGGTTCCAAACATAGCACCAACATGAATATTGAAAGCTCTATATTCTAAACCACCCATTTTTGTCATAATAAAAACAAAACCTGCTATATATGCAAAACTTATAATTGTAGAAACTCTTGTATTTTTACCTAAACTACTTTTATAGAAAAAATCATATAAAAATACAGTTAAGAATGTAATGGTTAAGGATATATGTATCCACATATTAGCTGGTGCTAATTTTGTACCATCTTCAGCCCTTTCACTTGTAAAATCACTAGGCATTTTCATGTCATCTGATAACCAAAAAACTATAAGAAGAAGTATTAGACCAGTAAACCAAGTCCATGCAGCACCCCATCTAAACCAATAGAGCGTTCTTGGCATTAGCTCAGGAACAACTTTTTTCTTTGTATCAGCATCATATGTTGCTGCAAGATGACCATTAATAAAATTAAAGAAGTACAATAATCCAATCCATGTAATCCCCGCAATAATATGCAACCACCTTGAAACCGCTTGTATTACACCACCGTCACTAAATAAATCCATAATAACCTCTCTCTTAGTTATTTATTGTTTATAATTTATCTGAATTATTTGATAGATAATCTGAAACACCTTCAGCAGACTCTTTCATAGCAGTATCACCATCTTTCCATCCAGCAGGACAAACTTCACCATGCTTTTGATGATAAGATAATGCATCTACCATTCTAAGCATCTCATCAATATTTCTTCCTAAAGGTAAATCATTTAATACAGCATGTCTAACTATACCATCTTCATCTATTAAAAAAGAACCCCTAAGTGCTACAGCTCCACCTACGGTAGTATTTGTGCCTTCTTTACTTGTTTCTACGTATGCATCAGTTGTTCCAACTAAAACATCATAATTACGTGCTATTGACTTATCTAAATCTTGCAGTATTGGATATTGTACATTTCCAATACCACCTTTATTTATGTCAGTATTTTTCCATGCTAAATGAGAAAATCTTGAATCTACAGAGCATCCTAAAACCTGAACACCTTTTGACTCAAAATCTGATAATCTCTTATCAAAAGCTAATAGCTCAGTTGGGCATACAAAAGTGAAATCAAGAGGATAGAAAAATAAAACAACTTTCTTACCTTTATAGTCACTTAAGCTAAGTTCTTGCATTGAATTATCTGGCATTACAGCTTGAGTTTTAAATTCTGGTGCTGGTTTAGTTACTAACATACATACTCCTTAAAATAAATTATTAAATAAAAAATTAGGACTGAATTTAGAATAATTTATACCGAAAAGAAAAGTTTTATCTGAAGCTTAGTATAAGATTTTTTATAGTATCGTAATTTTCACCACATGTTGAATCAGGGTCAGGATTATTATAGGTTAAATTAATTCGAGTTAGTTCTTGCCCATCTCGACCAACAATAACTAAGTCACGAAGGATAATGCCCCATTCTGTCCACACATCACCATCTCCATCCTCATTAAGATCAATATCTTGAGTCCAAGGTAATGGTCTAGGTCCAGAACAAGTTGTACAATCATCATCACATATCATACAGGAGTATGAATCATTTATGTATTGATAACCATTAATTCCTATTATTTTAACGTCATTTATACCTTCATTTACTAATTCATTATATAAATCATTAAGCACACCGAACCGGTTGCGACACATGCTTCAGCCAGCTTTCCCAAAATAATATAAAGAAATCATTCCATTATAAATGGAAGGACCAACTAATTCTCCAAAAGTTTCTGAATTAGTATTTATATCTTCATATAAAAATTCAGAAACAATTTCGCCACTATTAATAATAATATTTACAAGAGCTACGACATCAAGTATATTTATTCCTCCGTCTTGTGTAAGATCAGCAGAAATTAATTGGTCTTCATTAAACTCTACATTTCCTAAAACATAATTAACAATAGATACAATATCAAGTACATTAACAATAAAGTCACCATTTATATCACCACCATCAAAAGGGGCTACATAGACTTGTTCAGCTGTAAGGTAAGCTGTTCCTGCAGCACCATTACGCTCATCTGACCAATTATTACCACCATCAGTGCTGAGCGAATATATAAAAGAATCTGAAGTTGAATAAATCCATTGTGCAATAGTGTTTTCTAAAGGAAGCACAACTATCCAATAATCTGCATTAGCATCTGTTTTGATACAATCATTTAGTAAGTTTGCAGTATACCAACTTCCTTCAGTAGCACCAGGGTTTAAAGTTATAATACTATTAGATAGTGGATTACCTGGTTTTCCTTCATTATCTTCACAAATTTTTACTTCTACTTGTTGTACTTCAAAAGCATTTTCTAATTCAAATGACAAATAAACATATACACGCTCTAAAACATATTCATTAGTAACAAAAAATTTATCAGCTGCTCCGTATATAGAGCTATCATTATACTCAATATTGTACCCTCCAAATGAAGGATCAGGATCTTCTCCAGTATAAGTAGTAAATATTGTAGACCTATCTTGACTGATAAGCAGTGTAAAAAATAATAAGATAGTTAAAAATTTAAACTTCATAATCCAATTTATATTATTTATTTATATAATCCAATAATCTATTTAAAATTAATTAATTTTAATATCATATGGCATTATAAAATAAAGCTTTTCTCCCTTTAAAATGGGTATAATTTGTGATTTATTTAATTCTTTTATGAAAGATTCAGGAAGTAATTTCAATAAAAAATCTAATTCTGAATTTATTTTAAATGAGTTTTTAGGCATCATTGGATATTCGACAATTTCTATTTCTACGTCTTTAGAGATACCAGCCATTTTTTTTGCTAGTTTGATTGTTTCATTAATACCACCAATCTCATCAACTAGACCATTTATCTTAGCTTCCTTTCCGCTCCAGACCCTCCCTAAAGCTATATCATCTAGTTTATTTATATCATTTAATGTCTCTCTACCAGTAATAACTTTTTGTTTAAAAGTTAAATACATATCTTCTATACTATTAAGATGTATTTCTATTTCTTGTTTAGACCATTTTCTAGATTGGGTTAAAAGATCTGAAAATTCACCTCTTTTAATAACTTCTTTATTTACACCTATTTTTTTATAAAGCTCAGACAGATTAAAACCCATACTAATAACACCAATAGAACCTGTTACTGTTGTTGGGTATGAAATAATTGTATCTGCTTGACAGGCAATGTAATATCCGCCAGATGCAGCTACATCAGACATAGATGCTATAAATGGTTTTTTATTAAGAGTGTCTAATTCTGTAGTTCTTAAGATTTCTCTCCACATTTGATCTGATGCTAAAGCAGAGCCACCACCACTATCAATTCTTAAAATTATAGCTTCAATTGATTTGTCTTCTCTAGCTGTCTTAATAGCTTTCATTATTGTTTTATCACCCATAATAGAAGAACCTTGTAAACCTGGGTTACTATTACCTGATTGAATTCCACCTACCGCATAGATAATAGCAATTTTACTTTTTTCTTTTGCTTTCCAATGATAGTCATAATCTGGTTTTTTATAGATTTGACTAAACTTTATACTCTCTTTATCTTTGGTTAACTTTTTTACATACTCACTAAATTCATCAGTATATTTAATCCCATTAATCAAGCCAGCATCAATAGCTCTCTGAGATGACCAATAAGGACCATTATCAATAGTTTTTTTAGTCTTATCTATTGACCAATCTCTAGAATCAGCTATATCATTTACAAAGTATTCATAAAAATCGTCTATCATTTTTGAATAATTTTCTTTCATTTCTTCTGACATTTTAGTATTTAAAAATGGTTCTCCAGCTGTTTTATAAGACTTACCATCTTTATCTACTCTCCATATATGTGGTTCAATTTTTAAACTGTCTAATAGTCCTCTATAAAAAGTAACTTCCATGCTTAGACCTCTTAAATCGACACCAGTAAGTGGATTAACAAATATTTCGTCAGCTATAGATAAAAGGTGATAGTCGATATTTTCTATTCCAAATTCACTGTATACAATTATTTTTTTACCAGACTCTTTAAATCTTTTTAAAGCATTTCTTATTTCAGATCTTTTACCTAAACCTGCATTAACAGATTTAAAATTTATAATTAATCCCTCAACGGTTGGATCAATAGATAATTTATCAACTTTTTCTATCCATGTTCTTAATTGTGTTCCATTTTTCTTGTTTCCAAAAATATTAAACCTAAAACTAAATGATTTAGTTACAGGTTTTTCTTCTATAAAGATGTCATTAAGAGAAAGTGTAACAAATTTATTTTTTTTTGATTTAATTAAAGAAGGTTTTTTATGATCAGAGTTAATAGAAAAACCAATTCCAAAATTATCATTATTTGAATTAGTATATATAGAACCTTGACCAAGATCAAATCCTATATTAAATGATAGTTCCTGATCTTTAATTTTATTAAAGTCTATAGAAGAAGAATTGCCGGATGAAATTTTAGCTGATAATTCAATACCTTTAAATGGTAAAGCTTTTAAAAAAAATGATGAAGAGGATGAATTAATATCCCAACTATTATCAAAGTTTTGATCAAAACCTAATGTAAGAATTTTTGAATTAAATGGACGTAAAGCTATACTAAAATGATGTGAATTAAAATTAGAAAAATCATCATTAAGAGTACTTTTCCAACCTAAGGATGTAAAATTAAAAGGTCTATATATGATACCTGCATCAATAGTTTTGTTTTTATCCCATACTATTCCATAGAACATATTAGTATGTATTGTGGTTGCAAATCCTATTCTGAATAAATCTGGAGAAAATATTTTATGATTGTCCTCTGAGTAACCTATTGAATATCCAAATCCATTTACTTTTGTTCCAGCATATGAAAAATATTTATCATTAATTTTATTTAAAAATATATAATCTTGCTTACCATGGTCTATTGCTAATCCAGCAGGATTTAAATTTATAGCATCAACATCTTCAGATTGACTAATAGATAACCCTGAATAAGTGTAAGAGAATGAAAGATTCAATATTATAAATAATGTAGATACTGTTTTTTTTATAGACATATTTGTCTCACTCTTTATTAAATTTGAACTATAATTTAAAGAGAAAATATAAAATATGAAAAAGTTTATTATTGTTGGTTCTGGTAGGCAAGGATTAGCTGTTGCTTATGATTTGTTAAGAGATTGTAATCATAGTGTTTCGATCGTAGATATTAATCAAACTTTTTTAGATAGAGGGTTTGAAAAATTATCAAAGATTTCTAATATTAGTAATTTATCATGTATTAAAGCTGATGTTAGCAATTATAATGATATGTTTAATATACTTAAAAATGCTGATGTAATGATTAGTGCTGTACCTTATGAGTTTAATCTAGAATTAACAAAAGTTGCTATAGATTCGAACACATCAATGGTTGATCTTGGTGGTCATACTAATATTGTTCGAGAGCAATTAGCTATGGATAAAAAAGCTCTTTTAAAAGGAGTCACTATTGTACCTGATTGTGGTATGGGCCCTGGTATGAATATAACAATGGCTGTACTTGCAACAGAAATTCTCGATCAAACTGATGAAATTTACATATGTGATGGAGGCTTGCCTCAAAAACCAATAGCACCATGGAATTATTCATTATTTTTTAATATTGAAGGTTTAACTAATGAATATGATGAGCAGGCTTATTTTTTAAAAGATGGAGAGATAGTAGAAGTACAATGCTTTGAAGGAATAGAATTAATTAATTTTGAAGGAATTGGAGAACTTGAAGCTGCGGTTACTTCTGGACGGTTATCAACTATGCCTTGGTCATTTAAAAATAAAATTAAAGTCTTAGAGAATAAAACTTTACGATATAAAGGTCATTGGGAATGGATGAGAGCATATAGAGAATTAGGATTATTTTCAAGAGAGACAGTAGAGTTTGAAGGAAAAAATATTGTGCCAAGAGATTTATATCATCAATTACTTGAAAAAAAAATAAATCATGGTAGAATAGAAGATGTTTGTTTAATGAAAATAAAAGCTCTTGGCATAAAAGATAATAAAAAAGTCACATTGAGCTTAGATGCTATTGAATATTATGATAAAGGATTAGATTTAACTGCTATGGAAAAATGGACAGGATGGCATATATCAATAATGGCTCTTGAAATTGCTTATAATCGAATTAATAAAGGAGCTATTTCTGTTGAGAATGCCTTAAAAGGGCATACATTTTTAGATGAAGCAAAAAAAAGAGATTATAATATTAAAATTAATTTAAAGGAGAGATAAATATGATATTTATTAAAATTGGAATAATCTTTTGTATAGTTTCCGTTATTATAGGTGCATTTGGAGCTCATGGTTTATCTAATATGATTGGAGATAAAATTGAAGTTTTTAAAACAGGCGTTCAATATCAGATATTTCATAGTTTAGCACTTATTTTAACAGGAGTTCTAGCAAAGATATTAAATTTAGATTTAAATAGTGTTGGCTACATTTTTTTAACAGGTATTATTATTTTTTCAGGTTCACTGTATATAATATCAATATATAAATATTCCTTTTTAGGTATGATAACACCAATAGGTGGTTTATTTTTTATAATTGGATGGATAGTTCTCTATTACAAAATAAGTAATTTAATTTAGGAGCAGATAATATGAATTTAGATAAAATTAATTTTCAAGAAAAATATTCTAAGTTTAAAAAGCACTGGTCACCTAAAGTTATTGCTGAAATGAATGATTATCAATTCAAACTTGCTAAAATAAAAGGTGATTTTGTATGGCATAATCATAAAGATACCGATGAAACCTTTATTACTATTGAGGGTGAGATGTCTCTTAAATTTAGAGATGGGGAAGTGATGCTATCTAAAGGAGAAATGTTTGTAGTTCCAAAAGGAGTTGTTCATAAGCCTTGCTCAGAAAATGAGTGTAAAATTTTAGTCATTGAGCCAAGAGTTGTAATAAATACTGGTGATTCGGTTAGTAAGCTTACTATTAATGAAGAAAAATGCATATAAGTAAAGTATTAAAAATAAAAGTATGAAATTTATTTTTATAATAGTATTAAGTCTATCGTTTGCTTCATCATTTAATTTTATTAAATATAGTTTAGAAATGAGGCTTTTAATGGATACAAAAAAAATAGTTAATATTAGTGATTTTAAATGGAAATCAAGACCTCTTATAATTCCTAATCCATCAATAGTTTTACTAAATAAAATAGCTGATAATGAAGCATCTTTTATTGAAAGAGATATAGTTATTATAATAATGAAAAATGATATTGCTTATATAGATAGTCAGAAAATATCACAATCTTTTTCAAATTCAATTCTTGCTAAAGATATTACTATAGAAAATAATAATATTACTTTGATAGGTTTGGATGGTTTAATAAAAAAAAGTTATTCAAAAAATATAAAATTAAATCAGATTTTTATGGATATAGATTCTATGCCTATGAGAATGTATGAATTAAAGAATAAATAATTATTTCCTTCTTTTTTTAAATTTATTTTTTCTTTTTTGATGTAATTCAACAATTTCTCCATTGTAGTCAGAGATAGTAACTTTTAATCCATTATATCTAATATTATTCATTTTAGATTTAATAGTTTTTTCCATTTCATAGTCTACTTCAAAAGTTGAATAATTTTTTTTAACACTAATTTTTCCTATCTTAGTATTTCTAACTCGTATTGTTTTATTAATCAGCCTAATCAACATATCTGGGCTCATATTATTAGAGCGTCCAATATTAATAGTTAGTTTTGAAATAGATTTATCTATATTTTTTGCTCTGTTTTGGTTTTCATCATTTTTATTTGTTTTATCAATTTTTGGACTTTTAGTATTTTTACTATTAATCGAAATTATTTTTCCAATAATTTCATCTTTTGTAAAATCATTTAATTTAGTATAAAGCTCTTTAAATAGTTCTCTATCTTCTTTATTTGGTACTGGTACACTAACTATTTTATCAATAAAAGAATGAATTTGAGTTTTAAAGACTTCGCTATCTGAAGGTGGTACACTCTTTATAAAAGATATCTTTGATAATTTTTCTATTTCTCTTAAGCGCTTATACTCTTTTTTAGAAATAAGCACAATAGATGTTCCCTTGTTTCCAGCTCTACCAGTTCTTCCACTTCTATGTACATAGACCTCTGGATCATCAGGAAGATTATAGTTTATAATATGTGACAAATTATTAACATCAATTCCTCTTGATGCTACATCAGTAGCTACTAATATTTGTATTTTTTTTGTTCTAAACTGGTTCATAACTCTATCTCTTTCTTCTTGAGATAAATCACCATTTAAAACATTAGCTTTATAGTTAGCTTGAATAAGTTGACTAGAAATTTCTTTTGTTTCTCGTCTAGTTCTACAAAATATAATAGTATAGATATCTTTATTAATGTTTATAATATTTTTAATTATATCAAAACGTTGACCTTTATTACTAAAATAATAATGATGTTTAACATTATCTGCACCTTTATTATCAGATGCTGTAGAAATTATTAGCGGATGTTTCATATATGTTTGTGTTATATTTTTTACTTTCTTTGACATGGTAGCTGAAAATAAATAAATTTTTCTATCCTTAGGTACATTTTCAAGTACGCTATCAATTTCACTTTTAAATCCCATTGATAGCATTTCATCAGCCTCATCAAGAACAAAATATTTCACAAAACTCAAATCTACTCTTCTTCTTTTAATTAAATCATTTAATCTGCCTGGAGTACAAACTATAATTTTAGGGTTTTGTTTTAATCCTTTAATTTGAGTTTCAACTTTAGATCCTCCATAAATAGGAACAATTCTATTGTATTTCATATGCTCAGAATATATATTTAAATCTTTAGAAATTTGGAGACAAAGCTCTCTAGTGGGGCATAGGATGACACTTTCAATTGTTTTTTTTCTATTATTCGTCAAGTGAATAAGAGGCAATCCAAATGCAGCAGTTTTACCGGTACCTGTTTGGGCTGTTGCAATTATATCATTATCTGAGCTAAGTATTTCTGGAATAACTTTAGTTTGTATCGGAGTTGGAATTTTGAAACCTAGTCCACTAATTGATTCTAATAATTCCTTATTAAAACCATATTTATCAAATGATGCCATCCCGTATTTTATGTATAAAAGTTAGCATTATATAGAACTATAATAGTTTTATGTAAATAATAACTTTTACAGAGGCCAAAAATATAATATTAGAGGAGTTCCTAGTATAACAATAAGGATCTCTAAAGGGAGCCCTAATCTCCAATAATCACCGAATCGATATCCTCCTGGTCCTAATATTAATGCATTGCATTGATGACCTATTGGAGTTAAAAAAGCGCATGATGCACCAATTGCTACAGACATAAGAAATGGATCAATACTTACGCCTAAAGATAAAGCTATGCCAACACTTATAGGGCCCATAATAAGGGCTGTTGCTGCATTATTTATGATATCTGATAAACACATTGTTATAATCATGATAAGTGATAGTACAAACCATATAGGTAGTCCATCTGTTAAAAAGACAACTTGATCTGCAATTAATGTTGTCGTACCAGTATTTTGTAGAGCTTGACTTAATGGAATCATTGCACCTAAAAGTACTATGATTGGCCAATCAATACTTTTATAAAGGTTTCTTACGGGAAGCAATCCGGAAAAAATATATATAAGAATTGCTAGAATAAAAGAAATAGTTGTAGGGAATATATTTAAGATACTAAGCGTGATTGCTGATAAAAAAACAATAGAAGCATATAATGCTTTTGAAATGCTTCCTACCGTTATATCTCTTGGAGCTAATGGTAATAGTTCTAAATTCGCTATAGCATTAAATAAATTGTCTTCATCACTTTGAATAAGCAACACATCTCCAATAGAAAATATAATATTACCTAGACGTTTATGAATTGGCTTATCTTGTCTTGCTACAGCCATTAGAGTTAATCTATTTGATGAACGTCTTCTTAAATATGTTCTTGTTCTTCCTATTAAAGGAGAATCTGGCGTTATAACAACCTCCATAGAAGTTGAAGCATCAGATTTAAGAAATTCCAGTCTATTTTTAAGTTCTAGACTTAGATCAAATATAAATTCATCCATAATAGATTTTAAATCAGTTGGGTCTGCCATAACTAGAAAGTTATCTGAGCTATGTATAATTGTACTTAAGCTTATATTTTTTGCTTTTTTATTAATTATTTTTCTAAATATTGTAAGCTTATCTCCTGTCCTTTTATTTGCCTCATTTATAGATATTCCTACTAATTTAGAATTATTAGGAATAGAAATTTCAGTAACATATTCTTCAATTGAAAAAAGAGACTCTGATTTAGGTTTTTTTTGAATACTCTTAGGTATTAATCTCCAGCCAAAAACTGCTACGAATAGCACTCCAACTAATGCAATTATTCCTCCAACAGGACTAAAATCAAACAAACCAAATGGTGCAGGGGTAAAACCATCGTTTCCAAAATATTTAGTTACATATAATTGAAGAACATTATTACTTTTTGATTGCTCTAATATTAATAATTGTTGCTCTTTTCTTAAGGCAGAAATAATAATATTTGGAGGTGTTCCAATCATGGTAATCATTCCTCCGAGAATACTTGCAAAAGCAACCGGCATGAGTAGAACACTTGGAGATCTTTTCTGCTCCCAGGCTGTTTTTAAGGTAACAGGCAACATTAGGGCTAATGCTCCTACATTATTCATAAAACCTGATAAAATAGCTATTACACCACTTAGACTTGCTATATGAATTTCTTTTTTATTTGTATAAGGTTTTATTTTCCTTGCTAAAATATCTACAACACCAGAATTTTTCATAGCTTGACTAATTATTAATACTGCTGCTACTGTTATTACAGCAGGGTGTCCAAAACCGTTAAAAATATCATTAGTATTGAGGACTAATTTTGATTTTTCCTCACCTAGCATTGTATCTGTTAAAACTAAAATAAAGAGAGATATTAAAGACACAACATCATAACGCCATTTTCCATAAATAAACAGTAAAAATGTTATAGTAATTATTAATGATATAGCTAGTTGATCAGTGTTCATTTTTTAATTAAGGTATGTGGTTTTTCAATTATTTGTTTTTCTTTTTCTGAAGGTTCTTTATCGTTATAATAGAGGTATCCTGCATAAATAATTAATCCTATAAGTATAATAATTATAATTTTTTCAATTTTTTTTATAAAGGATATAATAAGTATAATACTAAAAATAATTCCAATACCTATAACTTCAGTATAATTAGGTAACTCAGATAAAAAATCTTCAATCATAAATTTATTTTATTATTTCTTTCTAGTAACTTTATCAATAAGTCCCCATAATTTTTTAGGCACTTTATCAAGCCAGTTGAACTCACCTGCGTTATATATCCATTCCCCTCCATCGATTGTTACAACTTCTCCTGTCATATAATCACTATAATCAGACACTAAATAAGCAGCTATATTTGCTAGTTCTTGATGTTCTCCATATCTTTTTAAGGGAATTCTTTTTTTTGGATCAATAAAAGGTCGAAAAGGTTTTGGAAATAATCTATCCCAAGCTCCTTTTGTTGGGAACGGTCCAGGGGCAATAGCATTAATATTAATATTATACTTTGCCCATTCTGCTGCTAAAGATCGAGTTAAAGCTAAAACACCTCCTTTGGCTGCAGCTGAAGGAGCAACATAGCCTGATCCTGTCCATGCGTATGTTGTAACAATATTTAGCATTTTACCTTTTTGCTTATTTTTTATCCATTCCTTACCTACTGCTAAACTAAAATTATAAGTTCCTTTTAAAACTATATCAACTACAACATCAAAACCCTTATGAGATAGTCTTTCTGTAGGAGAAATAAAATTCCCTGCAGCATTATTTACTAAAACATCAAGTTGACCAAATTGTTTTTTTATTTTATCTAATGTGTCTTCAACCTCATTGTAATTCCTTACATCACAACAAATCCCCACAACAGTACCACCAAACTCTTCCATTAGTTCATTAGCTGTTTTATCTAAGGATTCTTGTTTTCTACTTGCGATAACTATGTTAGCACCCAATTCAAGAAAATATTTAGACATTGATTTTCCAAGACCAGTTGCTCCTCCTGTAACTAAAATAGTTTTATTTTTAAGCGAATTTTCTTTTAACATTCCATTTAAGTTCATAACTTTTCTTTCTGATTTAGATTAAATTTTTAATGCAATTAAATTTAAGTAGTTTTTTATAAAATAGATAAGGTTTAAATATGATAATTTTAAAAGATATAAGTGTAAATGTAGAGAAACATTCAAGTGAATTGTTGGTTATAGGTTATTTTAATAATTCAGACATTACTAAATCAGCTAGCTATTTAGTAGAAGAAGATTTATCTAAGATTTTAGAAGCCAGTAAAGTTGAATTAGGTAAAAATAAAAAAGATAAAAATATTTTTATTTATGGATCTGGTTCATTTAAAAGAATATTATTTTATTGCTTAGGAGATAAAGATAAAATTACAAATGATAAATTTAGAGGTCATGGTTCTAAATTATTTAACTTAGTTAATGATGCACAAATTACTTCTATGGTCATTGATTCTAAATCTTTTGATATGTCTAATATTAATAAAGCCCAATCTTTTTTAGAAGGAATAATGCTAGGGTCTTACACGTTTGAAGACTACAAGTCAAAGAAGAGTAATAAAATATTTTTAGATATATTTTCATTAATGGGAAGCATAGATAAAAATGTGATAAATAGAGCCAAAGTTTTATCAGAAAGTGTTTGTTTTGCTAGAGATTTAGGTAATCATCCAGCAAATATTTTAACTCCTACATATTTAGCTAACGAAGCAAAGCGAATCTCTAAGTCCAAAAATATGAATTGTACTATTTTTGATGTTAGTAAATTTGAAAAAATGGGGCTAGGTAGTTTTTTTGGCGTTGCAAGAGGTGCAAAAGAGCCTGCTAAAATGATCATTGTTGAGTATAATGGTGGTAAGAAAAATGAAAAACCGATAGGATTGGTTGGTAAGGGTGTTACTTTTGATACTGGTGGTATATCAATTAAACCATCTCCTAGAATGGAAGAAATGAAATTTGATATGTGCGGTAGTGCTACAGTAATGGGTGTTATGAATGCTGTGTCAATCCTAAAACCAAAAATTAATATTATTTTTGCTATAGGAGCAACAGAAAATATGCCCGGTTCAGATGCTCAAAGGCCTGGCGACATTGTAACAGCATATAATGGAAAAACGATAGAAGTGCTAAATACTGATGCTGAGGGTAGGTTAGTATTAGCCGATGTTCTTTCCTATGTCAATAAAAATTATAAACCTAGCTATATGATTGATTTTGCAACGCTGACTGGCGCGGTATTGGTTGCTCTAGGCAATAGAGCAAGTGGAATTATGGGGAACAATGAAAAATTAATTAATAGCATAAAACAAGCTAGTTTAGAAACTGATGAAAAAGTTTGGGAACTACCTTTATGGGAAGAATATTCTAGAGAAATTAAATCTCCCTACGCTGACCTTAAGAATTTAGGTAATGCAGGCTTAGCTGGGACTATTACTGCCGGAGCTTTTTTGAAAGAATTCGTAGGAGATACTCCTTGGTGCCACATAGATATTGCAGGAACAGCATGGGGCCCTAAAGAGCCTGAATATCAGCCAAAATTTGGTGCTACAGGTGTTGCTGTAAGACTAATATATAACTTAATAGGGAAATAAAATATGGCGGAATAGCTCAGTTGGTTAGAGCACCGGAATCATAATCCGGGTGTCCGGGGTTCGAGTCCCTGTTCCGCCACTTTAATAAAACTATGAAAAAAGGTATAACATTTAGCTCTTTTGATTTAATCCATCCCGGACACATAGTCATGCTAAAGGATTGTAAAACAGTTTGTGATTATTTGATGGTAGGCGTTCAGTCAGACCCTACTATAGATAGAAAATTATCTAATGATTCATATTCAAAAATATCTGGAAAGAAAAAAAACTCTCCTATTCAAACTTTAGATGAACGTTTAATTATGATTAAAGCAATTAAGTATATAGACGAAGTGTTTATATATGAAACGGAAAAAGATTTGTATAAATGGCTAATTACAAATACATGGGATATACGAATTTTAGGCTCAGACTGGGAAGGTAAAAAATTTACTGGTCACAACATAAAAGGCGAAGTATATTTTCATAAAAGAGATCATAATTGGTCCACAACAAGTTTAAGGAAAAGACTTAAAGATTCATAAAATGTAATAATATTTTACAAGTAATTAAGCAACTTAATTAAAACTTGTAAGCTAATTTATAATTCAAAATTTTAAGGAATTGATATAAGATGATTGAACTAATAAAGCCTCATGGTAAAATACTTATTGATGGATATTGTGCTGTGGATGAAATTGATATTTATAAGAATAAATGTAATCATTATGTTTCGTATGTTTTAAATGACAGACAACTCTGTGATATTGAACTTATTTTAAATGGCGCATTTTCTCCTTTAGATGGTTTTATGTGTCAAGATGATTATGAGTCAGTTTTAAATAGAAATAGATTAAAAAATAATACTGTATGGCCTATGCCTATAATTCTTGATATAGACTTAATTACTTCTAAATCAGTTAAGATTAATGATAAAATTGCATTAAAAGATAAAGAAGGATATTTAATTGCAATATTAGAAATTAAGGATATATGGAAGTATAATAAAGAAATAGAGGCAGAAAAAGTTTATGGAACAACAGATATTACTCATCCAGGAGTAAGATATTTGTTTGAAAATAGTGGTGATGTTTGTTTAGGTGGGAAATTAATAGGTATAGAAGAGCCTCATCATCATGATTTTTTAGATATAAGGTTATCACCAAAACAAACTAGAGATTTTTTTAATTCTAAAGAATGGAAAAAAACAGTTGCCTTTCAAACTCGCAACCCAATGCATAGGGCTCACAAAGAAATAACACTAAGAGCATCAGAAGAAATAGAGGGAAATATTTTATTGCATCCAGTTGTTGGTTTAACAAAACACGGTGATGTAGATTATTTTACCAGAGTTAGATGTTACCAAAAAATAGTTAAAAAATTTCCTAAAAATAAAATTTTATTAGGATTGCTTCCTTTAGCTATGAGAATGGCCGGTCCCAGGGAAGCGCTATGGCATGCTATTATTAGAAAAAACTTTGGTTGTAGTCATTTTATTATAGGAAGAGATCATGCCGGCCCAGGAAATGATAAGGATGGCAAACCATTTTATGGGCCATATGAGGCTCAAGATTTAGTTAAAAGCTTTGAAGGTGAGCTTGAGATTAAAATGGTTATGTTTAAAATGGTGGGTTATCATAAACAGCAAAATAGATATGTTGCCCTAGATGACCCGAATATTGATATTAAAGATATTAAGTTTATTTCTGGAACAGACTTAAGAAATAAATTAAACTCTGGTCAAGAAATACCAGAATGGTTTACATATAAAGAAATTACAGAAGAGCTTAGAAAAACATATCCTCCTAAAACTAAAAGAGGTTTTACAATATTTTTTACAGGCTTATCAGGTTCAGGCAAATCCACAATTGCAAAAAGTTTGTATTCAAAACTTATGGAAATAGGTTCAAGGCCTGTCACGCTCTTAGATGGAGATATAGTTAGAACACATTTATCGAGTGAATTAGGCTTTTCTAAAAATCATAGAAATTTAAACATAAAAAGAATAGGCTTTGTTGCTAGTGAAATAACAAAAAATAGAGGCGCTGCAATTTGCGCCCCAATTGCTCCTTATGAAGAATCTAGGAATTATGTTAAAGAAATTGTTTCTCAACATGGAGAATATATTCTTATTCATATTTCAACATCTCTTGAAGAATGTCAAAAAAGAGATACCAAGGGATTGTATCAAAAGTCAAAAGAAGGTTTAATTAAAGGTTTAACTGGAGTTGATGATCCTTATGAAGTTCCAAAGGATGCAAATTTAATTATTGATACAGAAAGTAGAGAAGTTTCTGATTGTGTTAGTGAAATTATGAGTCTTTTAATTAAAAGTAATTTAATTAAGTAATTTTATGCTAACAAATCATGAAATATTAAAAATCAATGAAATTGCTTATCAGGCTGGAAATGAGATACTTAAAATTTATGATACAACATTTGAGGTTGAAATTAAAGATGATAATTCTCCTCTTACCATAGCTGATAAAAAATCACATCAAATAATTGAAATGGGTTTAACTAATTTATTTCCTAATATACCTATTTTATCTGAAGAAGGTGTTAGTATTGATTATTCGCAAAGATCTAAGTGGAAAAAATTTTGGCTTATTGATCCATTAGATGGCACAAAAGAATTTGTTAAAAAAAATGGTGAGTTTACTGTTAATATAGCATTAATAGAGGATGGTAAATCAATATTTGGCTCTGTTTATGCTCCTTATACCAAGGAGCTATTTTGGGCACATAAAGGCATGGGAGCATGGAAATCCCTTAACAAAAAAAAAGCAAATAAATTATGTGTATCAAAGTCTATATCTAAAAAAAGAATTGTAATAAGTCGCTCTCATCCCAACAATTTAGTTCAATCATTTATAAAGCAGTTTAATAATTATGAATTAATTAGGATGGGAAGTTCGCTTAAGCTATGCATTATTGCTGAAGGTAAAGCAGATATTTATCCAAGATTAGGGCCAACTTCAGAATGGGATATTGCAGCATCTCAGTGTGTAGTAGAAGAAGCTGGTGGAAGAGTTCTTGAATATAAAAAAGATAAGCCACTTACATATAATAAAAAAAATATATTAAATCCATTTTTTATTGTTAGCACTTAATACTTCTATTATATTATAGTTATGATAGATTTTCATAATCATATTATTCCTGATTTAGACGATG
>Ga0115000_10001299_pt1 | contig 22299 bp, 31 predicted proteins | sample ArcticOcean_MG_C_6_FD_89690 | JGI IMG/M metagenome (GOLD analysis project Ga0115000, IMG submission 89690) | Marine microbial communities from western Arctic Ocean - ArcticOcean_MG_CB8_128 | ecosystem: Environmental > Aquatic > Marine > Oceanic | place: Arctic Ocean: Canada Basin | collected... | reverse complement strand
CACCAACTAGTAGAGGTCAGCTAATGATGGGATGGCCAGGAGGACAGACAATGTTAGAGACTATCGGAAACATTATATTGATGGTCACTATTATCGCCGGCGGTATTACATTTGTGTTTGTAAATGTTCAGTATAAGCCTGATGAAAGCGAAGACTAGATGGTGTGTACTCATGATTAAAGAAGGCGACCTTATTGAACTTTCTGCTTACGGAAAAAAAATAGACATGATCAAACAACATAGAAGTGATGTAGGCATCGTTCTTGACATTGAAAATTGGGGCACTTCTATTTATGCAAAGTGGTCTAAGTGCGGATTTGCTTGGCTCAATCTAAGGGATATTAAAAAAGTGTATGCAAAAAAATCACAAGAACCCTAAGCCTTGCATTGGTGACATATTATCTGTGAAAGACTTTCGAATGGACGGAAGCCATACAGAACATGTGGGTCTCATATACGATATTAGGGCTGTTAAAAAAAGTCATGGGCTGCCTATGGTTCATGTTCACTGGATTAGAACAAAACCCTATGACTATGACGAAAATCTAGGTTATTCAGTTAGCTCAGTTATTAGAGAATACGATCAGTTTAAAATTATTGTGCAGGTGAATAATGCTTAGAGATGGTGATCTAGTCAAAGTGCGCTCCGGATATCACAGATGGGGAGAAAACAGAAGGCCTAGTTGCAACTGTTTTTTTTGCTTTCACAATAGCAAAGAAGTAGGAATCGTTACAACTATATGGATTGACGAAGACGATTCACAGTCTGCCATCATAGAGTTTGATGTTGGCGAGTGGGTGTTTCGAAAGCATGAATTTAAACATTTAGACGTTGTATCTTCATTATAGCACGCGTGCAAGTTTCCTATAGATGTAGTATAATGTCTTCATGGTTAGAGAGGCAGAGTTACTAATGATATCCAAAAATAAAACTCATACACGGATCCGTTTTTTAATAATGGAACAACTACCAGTAGACGGAAACTATGTTGACGCCGATTGCCTTCAACAGAATGTATCTGCAGATGCTCACACCTTAGGTCTGTGCTACTCTTCCCACATGTTTGATAATATACTCATGGAACTGGTACAAGATCAATACGTTGTAAATCTACAGGGTAAGGTGATTGCCACGCATATGGGCATGGTGAAGTCAAATATTTTGTAGAACGCGTGCAAGAGTACGTTATATGTGGTATTATTATAATGTGGACAAAAGGCATAGGAGCTAGCTAAAATGACACGTCGCAAAAGAACCAGTAAATTCGCTATTGACATCACTATGGAGGACAAAGCTCTTCTGGCGCGCCTTATTGTTAAAGACTTGACTAGAAAATATCCTCGAGGGCTGAACGGTTATCTCACAAAATATGATTACCACTCTGGCGAACGTAACCCTTTGAGATGTTTTGACCGAAGTGCTGAAAGAGAAAATGTCGGTCAATATTGTGGTTATGATGAAGACTTGATTTTCAGTATCTTTTTAAAAGAAGACTTAGAGGAAGGACGCGGGCGTCTTAATTTGAGGGACATTCTAGAAGAAAATTGGCATCGTGAGCAACAACCATACGCATCTGACGAAGAGATTGAAGAATCGCTGACTCGGTCATATTGGGTACCTGAGGCTACTATGACTAGACGCGATAACAGAGTTAGAGATCGCCTGAATATTGTCCGACGTGCGATTCGTGCAACCGGCCGGCCGGGAATATACAAGATCAATACCGGATATCGAACAAAGCTTAATGATGTCGACTTTTATGTTTGGGCCAACAGTAATTCAGATGCTAAGGGGCAATTTGACACCCTTACTAAACCACTAATCGCGGCGATTGATGATGACTTTGAGATGTCTCACGAGGTTAGCATTAACCAACAGTCATTTAATAACGATCCCAGCACACTGCTTGAATCGACGCAAAAGACAATTAATGATATGAATACTCTCGAGGCGCGTCTTAAAAGAGATATTGACCGCCTTACGAAGAGTCTAGACGGACTACAGGGAATTAAAGGAATGGTTACAGACATGGCAGTAAATTCCATCTGTGCTAGCTAAAAAAATATGATAAACTCAATTCGTGATAAAGTAAAAGTTAGCACATTTAGTGTAGGTGATTTGATAAAATACGTTAGAGTGGAGAAAGCTGACGCTCCTCAAACGTGGAAACGGATAGGCGGTGTGGGTATAATCCTGGCGGAAAGATCTAGCCAGGAATGCGAAAATATTTATACAATTCTTAATGATGGTGAATCTTTTGAATGTATTGAAATATACCCAATCACTGCCTCTATGGAGGTGTGCAATGTCCATGAATTTAAAGATTTCAAAAAATAGTATTCTCGAAGGAGACCTAGTCATGCTAAACGAAGAGTGGATGCATGGCTCAAAAGCAGGAAAGAATAAAGTTGACACTTATATAAAAGACAATCCTTACATAGGGATCGTAACTGATGTGCGAGCTGCTGCTGGCATGTATGATGGTTATCGATATGTAAAAGTTTTGTGGGAAAATAACACACACAAAGAACACTACATTAGAGACCTAGTCAAGGTCAAGTATGATTCTTAGCGCTGGAAACTTGGTAACTTTCAAACGAATATCTCATGCAAACATGGAGTCTTACGACATGTGGCTTGGAATAGTTATAAAATCCAATAGTCACAATGCCACTGTATACTGGTCCGATTCTAAAGTGTGGGATCATGACATAGCATCATTATCTAAAATTGATACACCTAATGCAAATTAACCCAGTTTGTGGTATTATATAGGTGTTGGCTAGGAGGTCATGTGGAAGAAAAAGAAACATTTTGGGCTTATATGTTTTTGTTGTTTTTCGGTGCATTAGGTGTGCATAAATTCTATTTGGGAAACAGCTTTGTAGGATTTGTCTATATGTTCACAGCCGGTCTTCTAGGGTTCGGCCTATTTTATGACTTTTTTACATTGCCGTTTCAAGTTGCAGAAGCTAATAAAAATATTGTAGCTGCTCCAGTAACAACAGCTACTCAGTGCAGAAATTGTTGCAACTGCTGTAAGTGTAACAGCTAACGATCATCTTCATCCCGGTTCTTGTGACGTAAAGAGGCTCTAATTTAGAGCCTCTTTTTTTTATTGTAATAGTTATAAGCACATTACTAGGAGATGATAATGTTTAGTTTAAAAAATAAGAAGCCATGGTTTATTGAAGATAGCAAGGTGCCCGTGTGGCTTTCATACTTAGCACCCATTAATATTTGGGCTATTAGCTTTGGATTATGGGTCTGGTGCAGAGGCAAGCTTTCTGATCAAACTAAAAATCACGAGACAATACATTATCAGCAGCAAATTGAGTTGCTGTTTGTGGGACAATGGCTGCTGTATGGATTATTCTGGTTGGTCGGTATGGTTAGATATAGAAACGGTGAGAAAGCCTACAGAGAGAATCCATTTGAGCGTGAAGCGTACAGGAATGATGAGGACTTAGGTTATCTAGCCACTCGCCCTCGGTACTCATGGGTATTTTACGTTTTTGAATAGGAACATTATGAATGTGCGTAATAAATAATGTTTGATCATTTCCCACTAGGAGTAATTACGTGCTTTCGACGATAACATACGCGATGACAATACTGTCTTTGATAGGGTCAATGTGCTTATCAAATCCTACAGAGCAAACTTTTGCCAAGAGTACACAGCAAGTTTTTAGAGCAGAAACTATGCCTGCTACTACATACTACAGGCCTGTGTACATAGAAAACAAAATAGACTCTAGGGTCGATATCAATTACACACTTACTAGAACTTACGAGCCAACACTTTCAATAGATGTTTATCAAAACTAGCGTCCTGTCTTATACTTAAGAGATATGAGTAAAGACGTTTCAGTAGATCACAATACAATTGAAATTAATATGTGTATCAGATGTCTGGAAAAGATTGAACGAGAAGATCGTGTTAAGGGTAACAAAAGCCGGGCTTCTTCAATTAAAAGAGCAATAATGCAGCTCAAGATGGCACAGAGGTTTTAATGAAAATATCGTTGACACAAATAAGGGCGCTAATTAAAGAGAAATTTGCGCGAGATGATTTTCGAGATGTTTATGCCACAGCACAAATGGCACACGTGGGACAAACAAGAAGAGATGGCTCAGAGTATTTTACACACCCATCTGAAGTCAAGGATATCGCACAAAGCTTTTATCCTGCAGACCACGTGGTGCACATGGCAGCTCTTCTACATGACAGCCTCGAGGATGCACCCGGGTCCACTGTGCAATCTGTCGATGAAATGGAAGAGTTTATTAGAGGCTCTATACAAGATCCAGAGGCTGGGGCTGAAGTTATTAGAGTTGTTCGCGCATTGACACATGAAAAGGGCGGTGACTACACAAGTTATGTTATGAGCCTATTAAACGACACGCCGGCACTACGGGTCAAGATGGCTGATATGGTTCACAACCTTTCAGATGCACCTCGACCGAAACAAAAAATTAAATACAAGTCAGCATTAGATGCGATTAGTGATCAAACTGGTGGAAGCCCACCCCCGGGTATATCCCGTGATCATTGGGATCAGCTATATAGTCTCGTAGAAGGAAAGAAAATGAGATTGACAGAAAGTGAACTAAGGCTGCTAATACGAGAAGAGCTCGGAAGAACAATAAGCACAGTCGGAGATGGCCCGATTCCATTCTGGAAAACAGTTGCTGATGATGTTGAAGTCAACATTCTTCCTATAGAAGCAGGCACAAAATATGCATGTGAAATTGAAGTGCCTTCTAATCCTGAGCTTTCTTCGCCTTTAAGATATTTTACTAGTGAGGAAGAAGCGAATCTTTTTGCTAGACAATATACAGAATATGTGAAGAATATCATTACTAATAAAGAAACCAAAAAGTGAACATGTCTTGATACTCTATTACCATTAGACCATGGCAAAACGCAAAACAAAACATAAAGCTAGAAAAAAAGTAATAGAAGAGTTTGAGGGATACAAGCTAGACCAGCTGGTTTATTGCAAGCGATATCCCGATGAAAAGCTGACATACGGAAAGATAGAAGAGTTTCACCTGAAAACTGAGGGTGGACCGGCAATCACTATTATCGACTTCTTAACTAACAAGTATAGATTAGCTATGGTAGTTGATATCATTGACAACCCTACACCTAAACAGCTAGAAGCATGCAGATCTGTTGTACAGCTTCATAGAAAAAAGAAATCTTAGAAGTGGACAATACTCTTTAGCTTACCATGAGTTATGGGTGCAGGAGTAGCCTCAGGTATTGTCGACAATATCTCTCGAATAGCTTGTGTGCTAGTAGATATTGCCAAGTTTTCAAAGTTCATGACAGCTCTTTGAACCATTCCGACTATGTGTCCGCTATTGGTTAAGATAGGCGAACCGGAACTACCTGGTCGTGCGGGAATAGTGTAGTGGTAAAATGCATTGCGGCCGCGGCCTGAATAGTATCCATCCATCATTAACACCATTCCAGGTGCCCAAATATTATGAGGCGCTGCGACATTAAAAACTTTTTGTCCTATAGCTGGATCTGTTTTTGACACCTTAAATGGCACACCCCATATTCCGTGTGTGGTTAGTAGACATAGATCATTAGGTACATCTATTCTATAGACCTCCGCGGTTTTTTCATTTCCCCAGTAGTCTGTAATCATTATCTTTTCGACAGTTTGCTGTGCGTTGACCATGTACTGATCGCTTACACCTGCCTCTGTGGGTATGAATCTAAACTGGCGTGTTGTATCCTCTGAGCAAACATGTGCTGCTGTTAAGACATATGTCTTTGAGGATTCATTGTGGTTGCCCACAACAATACTGGATCCAAAAGACTTCGTTGTTCTTTTTAGCAACCCTAAGGACCCAACATTGCACTCCTTGCTTTCATCTATGACGTTGATGCATTCTTTAGGTTCGACGTTTACTGTTACAGTCACTAGCCCAAATGATTCCTGGGGTTTTAACTTCCATACATGTGTAACCTTGTTTTTGTCTAAGTTACAGCCCACACATCCCATTGTTGTTACACAAGAAAGTAGGCACATAGAAATGAAAATTACGATCGTCCAATCTGAGAATTTTTGCATGATTTAGCCTACTCCTATACTAGCCCCTTATACTATAGGTATATTCCGTCTATATTCACCGTTATAATATAGTAAGGAGGTAGATGACTATGAAGCACACAGTCTTGTTTGATATGGATGGAACTTTAACCCAGCCTCGAAAGAAAATTGGCTGGTCAACAGTCGTTGCTTTAAGAGAGCTGCAAAAGCATGCACATATCGGTATAGTGTCAGGAAGCCCTTTCGAGTATATAAAGCAGCAAATGTCTATGGCATGGAGTGAAATTAACTCTCTAGATCCGTACAAGCTATCTATAATGCCGTGTAATGGTACCAAGCTATATGAGTTTACTAAGAATAAAAATCAAATTCCTGCGTTTGAAGAGAAGTATTCTGTGAGTATGATCAATCATATGGGGATGGATGTTTATAGAGTGCTAATATCCGTCTTAACTGATATGCAAAATATTGTTGTGGAATCAGTTGAAAATCTTCCGGTGAGCGGAAATTTTATTTCATTTAGAGGGAGTATGGTAAACTGGTGTATGATTGGAAGAGACGCTAGCGACGCTATGCGAAATGAGTTTATCAGCCTAGATAGTAATCTTCGAAGAAGTCTTAAGGCTTCACTGGACGATCAATTACATGATGCAAAAATTGATGATATTGACACTGCATTAGGTGGATCTACATCTATTGATATTTACCCAAAGGGCTGGGACAAGACATATTGTTTACGTCACATAAATACACAAGGTGACATTTACTTTGTTGGAGACAAGTGTAAACCAGGAGGAAATGACTTTGAGCTGTATAATCATGCTGATATTATTTCGTACGAGTCCACTGATCCTGCAGCGACACATGACATCATAAACGATATCACTAGTAGGATAATACAAATTGGCTAGCTTGGAATTAATAACTTCTTCACTGTTTGAAAAAGAATACCCAGTAGACGTGAGGGTTATAAAAAGTAGTGATACTGTCTACAGAAAAAATAGAGACTTTGCTGCACAATCTCTTAGAGCATCTGGTTTTGCCAAAATCATAGTATCACTAGTTGACACATTATCACCAGAGTGCACTAAGCAGATATTAGGTGATGTTACCTTAGAAGACTATACAGTAGATAATTTCTGTAGTGTGTTTCTAAAAACAAATTGCAAACATCACATAAACTTTCATGATGACAAATTGTGTACAGTTGAGTTTTTGTGTAAGTTTTCTACAACACTAGGCGAACTGTCTGTGTTAGACGATGATATCTTAAGTGAGCTTCACTTAGATATTACAACACCTGTTGGGAGTGTGCAAGTATAATGTTCTCTAATGTCCCTAAAAAAGAAAGTGACGCTTGGTATACGATACCACAAGTAAGAGCTAGAAAGTCAAGCATTCACGGTCTAGGCTTATTTGCTACAGATACAATTGATAGAAGCACTATGATCGAAAGGTCTCCTCTTATTATATGCGATCGGTATACATACAAGTGCATTGACGATATCATGGGCTATAGACATATTCTATCAGACTACCCTTATAAATGGAATCGACAAGAATCAGCTTTTGCGCTAGGATATTCTAGCTTGATCAATCATAATCATGATGATCCGAATGTCCTTTTCAAGTTTAACTATGACATGCCGGCAATTGAGTTTTATGCTAAGCGAACAATTAAAGCGGGTGAAGAGTTGACGATGCAGTACGTCCCGGAATATGCGCTTGACAAACTGTGGTTTGAAACAGATAAGCGTTTTGACAACACAACACAAATAACACCGCCTCACCATATTGGTTTCACATGTGGTTCTTTTGATCTAATGCATGCCGGTCACATATTAATGTTTAAGGAGGCAAAGTCAGTTTGTGAGTATTTGATAGTGGGTGTACAAGAAGATCCTAGTTTAGACAGAGACAATAAGAATGAACCCATACAATCCTATGAAGAAAGAGTAGAAATGGTTACATCGTGCAAATACGTAAATGAAATTGTTTTGTACAAGTCAGAGAATGACCTCTATGGTTTGCTTAAAGATATTAAACCCGATATTAGAATTATTGGTGATGACTGGAGAGGTAAAAACTTTACCGGTTACGATCTAGATATCGAGGTATACTACAACAACAGAGAGCACAGCTATTCAACATCGGAACTTAGGAATAGAGTGTTTTTGGCAGAGTCTAAAAAGGCAAAAAAATGATAAAAAATAAGCTAAGAAAAAAGAAGAGAATTTGGATGTCTGAGCCAGCAGCTGAAAGCGTTGTGGCTATTAATGAAGAAGAAATGATGCAATTAATGGCTAACTCCGGCGCCATGGGGCCCGGTCCTGCTGCACCGCTTGGTGTTGAAGCAGATGAGAATCGTGTATACTTCTACTCGAATGTAGGCGAAAAAGAAGTCTTTGAGTTAGTCAAGCTTCTTAGATCTATGGACGTTGAAATGCAATCATTGTCGATGCGTTTGGGGATTGAACCAATTCCTATTCAGCTTCATATTCATAGTGCCGGCGGAGATTTATTCTCAGGCCTAGCTGCGATTGACACAATTAGAACACTCAAGACACCTATTCATACATATGTTCAGGGATCAGTTGCATCGGCAGCAACACTCATGAGCATATGTGGTACGAAAAGATACATGTATAGCAACTCATTGATGCTAATTCATCAGATATCAACTTCTATGATGTACGGAAAGTATCATGAGTTTCTGGATGAAATTGAAAACCAGAACTTGTTGATGGAAAAAGTAAAAGACATCTACAAGGCAAAGACAAATCTGACAGAAGAACAGCTCAATGACATGCTGCAACACGACCTGTGGCTCAGCTCAGACAAGTGCTTAGAATTAGGTCTGGTAGACGAGATTCTTTAATGTAAATCTTGATATCTCCTAGTATAATATTGAATGCAATGTTATAGGAGAACAAATGTCAGTTACTTACCAAAAATTCTTTCCGTACAAAACACCCAGGGCATCGCAAGACAGTGCGATTGAGTTCGCGCTTGAATCATTTAGTGCCGGCAAAAGATTTGTTATTATTGAAGCCGGTACCGGTGTAGGTAAAAGTGCTATAGGCTTAACCATATCACAGTATGTCAACAGTCTAGACAATGAGCTCCCGGAAGGTATAACTCGAGGCAGCTGGTATATTACTACCCAAAAAGTCTTGCAAGATCAATATATCAAAGACTTTGGTTCAGCCGGCATGAAGACGATTAAAAGCTCTTCAAACTACATGTGTTCAGCCAAAAAAGGGAACACGTGTTCTGAGACACAGAAGCTTTTAAAAGTAGAGGAAAAGGGTACTAAGCTGTGGAAAGCATGCTCATTTAATTGTCACTACAAAAAAGACAAAGAAGCTTTTATTGAAGCTAGTGACTCGGTTACTAATTTTCCATACTTTCTAACTGAAGCTTCTTACTCAGGTAAAATAACGCCTAGAGAATTGCTGATAATTGATGAGGCTCACAATACTGAGGCTGAACTCAGTAAGTTTGTAGAGATAGCCGTTTCAGAAAGATTTGTTAAGACGCTTATTAAGACGGGCTTTTCAAATATCAGGACTCAACATCAAGCATACGAATGGATGAAAGATATCTACTACCCTAAGTTATCTTCACACATGAAGCACATCAAGACAATGATGGCAAAGTTCTCAGGAATACAAGGATCTATTAAGAAAGACTTTGTGAATCTGTCGCGACAGCTCGATTTGGTGTCTAGTCATTATCAGAAAATTAAGACATTCCTGAACATCTATGACAAAGAAAACTGGGTGTTTGAATTACTACCAGGTGAGGATAGAAAGTCCCGCAGAATTCAATTTAAGCCTATTGACGTATCACCCTATGCTGACCCTGTGCTTTTTAAGTTCGGTCAAAAGGTATTGATGATGTCTGCAACTATTCTAAACAAGGATGCATTTTGTGAATCTCTAGGTATTGAAACTAAAGATTGTGCTTTTGTTAGCCTTCCTACACCTTTCCCTGCAGAGAATCGACCTGTCATAACAGTTAGTATGGGCAGAATGGTACAGTCAGAAATAGATACAACACTACCTAAGCTAGTTAAGGGTATCAAGGAAATTCTTTTAGAGCACAAAAACGAAAAAGGAATTATTCATGCACACTCTTATAAGATTGCAAACTATATTAAGCACAATATTAAAGACAAAAGGATATTGATTCATGACAGCTCTAATAGAGAAGAAGTGCTTAGAAAGCATATGAGTAGTAAAGAACCTACTGTTCTTCTTTCGCCGTCAATGACAGAAGGGGTAGACTTAGTAGATGAAGCTAGTAGGTTCCAGATTATCTGCAAAATACCGTACCCATATCTCGGTGACAAGCTAGTCAAAAAACGAATGAATAAGTGGCGCTGGTGGTATTCACTGCAAACAGCGAAAACAATTGTACAGTCAGTAGGTAGAAGTATTCGATCTGAGTCTGATTTTGCTGTTACTTATATTTTAGATAGTGACTTCTCAAAGTTTTACTATCGTAACACCTATTTATTTCCCGAATCTTTTAGAGAGTCTATGGTGTCATAATGAATCAACAGTTAATACTTTTTGATTTTGATGAAACGATCGTTTCAGGTGACAACGAAGAGCATGTAATTAAGGATGTACTAGAAGACTTTAAGACGTACTCCCAATATCCCAATAACGATGTTGTTGTGCTTACTGCTAGATACAGAAGGGTTCCTGTAATTGAGTTTTTTAAGAAGCTCGGAATAGAAAATATTGATGTTGTTGCAGTTGGAGAATTAAACCCGGTAGCAAAATCATCATTTGTCATGAACAAGCTATCACAAAAAAACTATAGAGCAGTCAGAGTATACGAAGACAAGATGGAAAATATTTCTGCGATATCTAATGTTGTTACTAGTTTGGGTATACCCTTTAGTTACAAACATGTTCAGAAGCATGACGCTTCTGCTGACGTACGTGATTTCATAGACTTGACTCTGAGTAAGGAGGCAGATGTGCCAAAATCAAAAGGTGCAGGAATAGTTGTTGTAAGAAAATTTGACAAAGAATGGAAAGTGTTAGCTCTGGTGCTAGACGGCAAATATGATCTACCTAAAGGTAAAATGGAGGAAGGTGAGACAGAATTTCAAACTGCCCTTAGGGAGACTGAAGAAGAATCTGGTATCAATAGTTTTGATTTTGACTGGGGAGAGCAGTCTACATCAATTAAACATCTAACTTTTTTTATTGCAAAAACTTCTCAAGATGCTCACATTCCAATGAATCCAGAGTCCGGAATATATGAACACGATGACGCAGAGTGGATATCGTTCAAAGAAATTAGGTCTAACCTATACGATTATCTACTGCCAATAATTGACTGGTCTGAATCTTTAGTCATCATTTAATTTACCAGGACAAACAGCGTACCATAATTATTAATGTTATGTCTGTATTCAAGGAACACAAAACTGTAGCAGATCGATCGGCATCCGATCGACGACGCCACAATAAAAAAATCGAAGAGGCAATTAAAAAAGGTGTGCATAACATCGTTGCCGAAGAATCTATCATTGGGCAAGATGGCAAAAAGAAGATCAAGATCCCTGTCAAGGGAATCAAGGAATATCGATTTGTCTACGGCGATAATAGTCAAAACAAAAGAGTAGGATCTGCACCGGGCAAGGATGTCCAAAAAGGGCAAAAAATAGGCTCAGGTCAGAAACAAAAAGCTCAAGGAAACAAGGCTAGTGAAGATCCAGGTGAGGAATTTTATGAAGTTGAAATTACTTTAGAAGAGCTCACTCACTATCTTTTCAATGATTTAGAATTACCTGATCTCGAACGCAAAACTGTTAAAAATGTTGTTGGAGAAAAGTTTAAGCGTCACGGCTATAGAACAAAAGGTATTAGGCCAAGGCTAGACAAGAAGAAGTCAGCTATCAGCAGAATCAAAAGAAAGAAGTCAGCTGAGCGTATAAAATCGCTTGAAGGCGATTCATCTAGTGACTCAGGTTCCGATGATGATTCATTTAGCTTTCATGAGAATGACTTAAAGTATAGACACATTAAGAAAGACATTAAAGAGTCTTCAAATGCTGTCATATTCTTCTTAATGGATATCTCTGGCTCAATGACCTCCGAAAAGAAGTTTCTAGCTAGAAGCTTCTATTTTCTGCTGTACCACTTTATTAACCATAGATATGAGAACACAGAAGTGGTTTTTGTCTCTCACGATACTAGTGCCTATGAAGTGGATGAAGAAAAGTTTTTTAAGAGAGGATCTAGTGGCGGTACTATAGTTTCAGCCGGCTTAGAAAAAGTCAATGAAATTATCAAGACTAGATTTCATCCTGCTAGCTGGAACATATATTTGTTCCAGTGCTCTGACGGTGACAACTGGCCTTCTGACATGGATAAAGCAATGAATGAGATTGTTATGCTTAAAGAAAAATGTCAACTAGTAGGATACTGTGAAATCGAGCCTGATGCTGAAAGAGCTCGATGGCTTGAGGGTAGTACTAGACTTTCTGACGCATATGAAAAACTATCCGATGCCCAGCTTAAGTCAGTCAAGATATTTGCAAAAGAAGATATATGGCCTGCGTTTAAGAAGTTATTAGGAAAGAGGTTGTTAGAATAAATGAGTAGCCAAGACTGGAATACAAAATTATTATCTCAATTTGATGATAGAATATGTGAACTAGCAAAAGAGCACGGCTTGGACTGGTGGCCTATTCACTATGAAGTATGTGACTACTATTCTATGATTGGAAACATGGCTTACTCTGGCATGCCTACCCATTACGGGCACTGGGCATATGGTAAGTCATTTGAAAGAACACACCAGATGTATAATCTGGGACAAGAAGGATTACCTTACGAGTTAATTATTAATAGTGATCCTTCTATTGCGTACCTCATGAGCCAAAATCCTGCTTACTTGCAAATTCTAATCATGGCCCATTGTGTTGGTCACTCTGATTTCTTTAAGAACAACAGAATGTTCCAGGACACACGACCAGGTACTGTGGTTCAAAGATTTAGAAATGCTAAAAAGAGGATTCAAAGCTATGTTGAAGATCCAACCATTGGAATAGACAACGTAGAGAAAGTTTTGGACGCGTCACATGCTATTCAATTCCAAACCAATAGATATCCTGGTAAACAGCTTAAGCACTCTGAGTTGCAAGAGAAATATACTAAGCTTATTAAGACAGACGAAACCGGAAAATATAAGAACTTTAATATTAACAAAATACCTCTTGAAAAGAACTATGATATATTAAAGTTTCTAATTGAGCATTCAAGCGCAGAAGCCTGGAAGAAAGACTGTATGGAAATCGTCCGCGATCAAGCTGACTATTTCATTCCACAAATTCAGACAAAAATCATGAATGAGGGCTGGGCATCTTACTGGCACTATAGGCTTTGCCACGAATTAGAACTTGATCAAAAATACCACATTCCAATTATTAAGAGTCACAATCAAGTGATTAGGCCTCATATCGGAGGTCTAAATCCTTATCATATTGGATTTGAAATGTTTAGAAGAATAGAAGAAAGATACGGAATTGAAGAGTGCTTTATTGCACGTGAAGTTCATCATGACGCATCTTTCTTGCGACAATATCTAACACACGAAGACTGCTTAGACTTGGGTCTTTTTAGCTTTAATAAGAAGAGAGAAGACTACGTCATTCAAGATATCTCAGACGAGGACGGATGGAAGACTGTTAGAAACGCATTATTAAACAATGTCGGAACTAACGGTATTCCTGTAATCTGTGTTAAAGAGGTTGAAGACGGTAACATTCTAACACTAGAACACGATCATGACGGAAGAGACTTGGATCTTGCATACGCAGATCCTGTAGTTCTACACGTAAGTGAGTTGTGGGGAGATATTGTGAAACTTTATACTGAAGTCGAAGGCGACACCTGGGAGATCTAAGAACATGCCAAACAAAAAAAATGACTTTCTAACAATAATTGAAAAGCAGCGTAACAAGAAAAAGAAGCCAAAATTCAATGGAACATTTCTTGAGTATCTAGCATTAGTACAAAAAGACCCTGATGTTATTCAGCATGCACACAAGCGGCTTTATAATAGCATCACTTCTAAGGGTGTCACAGCGATGGACGATTCAAACCCTAGGAAGCGTAAGATTTTCAATGATGATAATGTAAAGACATACGATTATTTTCAAAAGGAATTCTTTGGTCATGAAAATGTTATTTCTAGAATCATGAGATTTCTTAAGTCTGCTTCACTCAAAGGTGAAGAAAGCCGTCAGGTTCTTCTTCTCATGGGTCCGGTTGGCGCAGGTAAATCTGCTATCACTGAGCATATTAAAGCAGCGCTAGAGCAAGAGAGATACTATCACCTGGACGGAGATCCTCAGCGAGGTGAGCCTTTACAGCTTATTCCTAGAAGCCTTAGGTCAGAGTTCGAAGATGCCTTAGGTGTAAAGATTGAAGGCGATATCAGTCCGGTGGCTAGACATGTATTGCTAGAAGAACTAAACAACAAGTATGAAGATTACAGAATTGTAGAGAGTACATTCTCCCAAAGAGGTCGTAGAGGTATCGCTTCTGTTCCTCCCATGGATCCAAACAGTCAAGATGTCTCTGTTCTTATTGGATCCGAAGATATTTCAAAAATTGACAAGTACTCAGAAGATGACCCAAGAGTTCTATCACTAAATGGTGCATTCAACGTTGGTAACAGAGGAATTGTAGAACTCATCGAAGTTTTCAAAAATGAAATTGAGTTTCTGCATACAGTAATTACAGCAACACAAGAAAAAAGAATTCCTTCTCCCGGGAAAAATGACATGATCTACTTTGATGGTGTAATCTTGGCACACTGTAATGAATCAGAGTGGAATCGCTTTCAAAGCGAACACACAAATGAGGCTATTCTAGATCGAGTGGTAAAGATCAATGTTCCTTACGTCTTAGAACTTGATCAAGAAATAAAGATCTACGAGAAAATCTTAGGTCGATCTAATTTTGAAGCTCATATTGCACCGCATACTATTAAGATTGCTTCAATGTTTTCTGTCATGTCGCGCTTAAAGGTTTCACAGAAATGTGACTTGCTTACAAAGATGAAGATTTATAATGGTGACGATGTAATTGAGATGGGACGTGTCAAGAAAGTTGACATTAAAGATCTTAGAGAAGAAGCACCTAATGAAGGTATGAGTGGTATCTCAACTAGATTTATCATGAAAGCCATTGACAATGCTCTTTCTGACTCAGACACAGGAATGATCACGCCGATTAGCGTGATGTCTTCACTGGTTAAGCAAACTAAAGAGCAGCTAATCAATGAAGAATTTAAGTCTGAGTGCTTGGAGTTAATTCAGAAAACAGTCCGAGAAGAGTATCTTAAGATTCTTGAGACAGAAATTGCAAAAGCATTCATTACAGCTTATGAAGAGCAAGCTCAGTCACTATTCGACACTTACCTAGACAATGCTGAGGCGTACACTACACGTCAACGAATGAAGAACAGTATTACTAAAGAAGAGATGGAGCCTGACGAGAATTACATGAAGTCTATCGAAGAGCAAATTGGCATTACAGGTTCTTCTAGAGACGGATTTAGAAGTGATGTGACAGCTTACATGTTCGCGAAGATGAGGCGTAGTGAGAAGGTTGATTACCAATCATATGAGCCGCTCAAGGAAGCTATTGAAAGCTACCTTATCTCTTCAGTGCGTGATATGGCTAGAATTGTGACTAAATCCAAGACACGTGATGATGAGCAGCAAAAGAAGCATGGCGACATGATACAGACTCTTATTGACGAATACAATTATACAGAGGAAAGCGCAGAAGAAATTTTAATCTACGCTAGTAACAACCTTTGGAGAGATAGTTAATGAGAATTGGCATGCCAGAAATCTTAGCAGCGGGATCAGTAGTATTATTGGTAACAGGACATTCAACAATTGGTTGGGTGTTTTTAGGATTATCAGTCTTAGGGGCAGCCTTAAGATGGGGAATCGAGCTTCAAGTTGCACAGCAAGAAGAAGCAGCTAAGCAAAAAGATGTAGATGAAGTTTCAAAGCTGCTATCAGAAGCAGCGAAAGCTTTTAGTACTTTATTGCAAAGCGTACCTAAGGGCTCCGACGCTAAAGACACCCATTTACACTAGGGTTTAAATGAACTGCTATGAAGTCATAGCTGGTCAAACTGTTTCTAAGGAGATAAAGTCTCTATTAGATTCAGTGGAGGCCGGTGTGCGTACAATTGCATCTAATAAAGGGCTGTTTAATTACGGTAATACTATTAGTACAGTCCAACCGGTTGATATCTTAAGATACTTTGCAGAGATCAATCTGGATGATTCTACTAGCAGAGCCTTAACAAACATATTCCTTTCTCATTTAAGTAGCACAGAAAGCAAGTCTGCTGGGTCTGGTGCTATATTTTGTACTGCCTTCTGCCTCTATATGCAAAAAGGCTTACGATTACAACACCTTAACCAAAATAGAGATACTTTTGAAGTACATTCATTTAAGGGCAAGCGGGCGACTCCTTCTAGTTTATTAGATGTAATGAAATCGTTTTGTGATCCTGTTACAGCTCAGCTTATTTTTGACGCAGCTTGTCATGTGGGTGCTGAAGGCTCTTTGGATATTAAGACTCATACCACTGGTCATAAAACAACATTGACGCTTGATGACATGTATAGATTTGATTGTACAGTCAACGAAGTTTTTAGCAAGCAAACAGGAAGAAGCGATTTTAGATTGTCAACACCCTCAGTTGTTACGATAGATGGGTTCATAGAATCGACTTCAGAAATAGACCCTCTAATGCGCAAAAGCTTTGAAACAGGCCAGTCACTAGTATTAATAGCTAGAGGCTATCAGCAAGATGTTGCTAATACTTTGGCACACAACTATGTTCATGGTAAGCTCAAAGTGCTGCCCTTAGAAGTCAGATATGATGAGATCGGAGCAAATTCTTTAATTGACATTTCAAAAGTTACGCAGTCTAAGTTTGTCAACTCTTTAAGAGGTGACCTTATAAGCACTATTTCTTTTGAAGAAGATGCCGGCGTTGTCCAATCAGTAGACGTAAAAAATGGTCAAATTAGTATTGATGCAAACTTTGAACATGATAGTGTTGGTCAAAAAATGGTTGATCGTCAAAGACTCAAACTAATGAAAAAGTTAGATAGTAGCAGTGATTCAGTCAAAAAAATTCTAAACTCTCGGATAAAATCTCTTACTCCGTCTTTCTGTTCTGTGTCAATCAAGGCTGATACAGGAATGGCAGGAATAGAAAAAGATAGATCAAAAAGCGCCACTAGAATTATGAAAGATGTTTGCTCATTTGGCTTTGTAGACTTAACTACAGTCAAAAGTCATGATAGTTATTTTATAGAAAAGCTTTTAAAAGACTTGGCCGCAATGGATATCACACATGTTTCAACTAGCTCAATTAACAATGGAATCTATTATGCCGCGGCATGTGCAGAGACTTTCCTACGGTTGGGAGCTTGTTTAGTAATCGATGAGTACTCAGACACATGTGTATAAGAAGTGGCAGCGACCAACTTCTGTTGGCAGCTATGACATGGACGAGGTTGTTCGACTACTAAAAAAGTCAGAACATACTGAAATTCATATTGGCTCTGATTCTCACAAGCGCAAAGGCCACCCGGGCGAATGGCTCTTTGCAAACGTAATATGCTTGTATACACCTGGAAGATCAGGTATTTACTTCTATAGAAAAGTTATCGTCAAAAGAAACTATAAAGACGATTTGTGCGCAAGAATCATGGAAGAGGCTACTCAATCCATGGACCTGGCTAACGACGTATCCCAGCTAGTTAAGTCAAAAAAAATATATGTCCACTCCGATACAAACACAGACATAAGATACCCTACATCTAAGTTCACAAAGGCAATAAAGAACTGGGTTGTATCTTGTGGTTTTGGATTTTTTTGCAAGCCAGATTCTTGGGCTTCAAGTGGTGTAGCTGATCGGCATGCTAAATAATTTTACTTAGTCATAAATAGTGCTATACAATATGTATCAATCAGTGAGGAGGTTTATATGTCACTACACGATAAGCTCGGAAGAGCAACATATGATTTATTGGAAGTTGTCAAGACAAGACTGGCAACAGACTTGATGCAAGCTAGAACAGAGGGTCGAGTTACTTTTCAAAGTGATACTCAAATGAATGAAGTTTTGGCTTTAGTCACAGCTAGCGTAGAAAGTACTTTTGGAAATGGTGTTGATCATATTCAAGGCGTTGCTTCAGCAGAAGTTGCTACTACACCTAAGAAATCGACACGTAAGTCAAAGAGTTAAAATGCTTAGGGGTCAGAAGCATCTTATAGAATGCCATTGCATTTTGCCTCAATATAGAAGATCATCAAATACTGTTTATCATAAGTTTGTTGTTTTTTCTATAATAGATGATAGTGACACTGTTGTGCCAAAGTTCACTCAGTGTAACAATTGTGGGGTTATCCATAAGGTGTATGATGTGTGTAAGTCTGAGATTATTACGCACAAGGAAGACTTGAAGTCAATCAAGACAATTGACGATCTGTCTTTAACTCTTCCTCCCGATGTGTCTAGAGTTCTGGAGTCATATAATTGTGATCTGCCGTCTTGGGAGTATGCTGAGTTTTTACTTAACAACGAACAGTGGGGATCTATTATTACACTTACAAGAGATGAAGCTGATGATGAAATTACAGGTAAAGCTTTGCAAATAGAAGGCTTAACTAAGATTTCTATTATCACATACTGAGGATTTTTAAAATGAGTGACATTGAAAATAAGCTATCTGAACAAGATACGGCCGAGTCTGTTATTTCTAGGCAAATTGTCCGTGAAATTATGGACTACGGTGTCACCCAATTTCAAATTGGTAAAGTAATAGAGCTGCTAGCTCTAGAGCTTGAAAATAGAGGTCTAATGGTAGCTATTAGAGATGCCATTAGTGAATGTACTGCGAATGATACAACAGGAATTATTCTAGACGGACAGGAGGTATAAAATGTCGCAGATTTTAGATAAATGGATAGAGATTAAGACTCTAATGGAGTCAATCGACTTAGACGTTCACAAGAATGCAGGAGGTAACGCTTCAGCAGGTGTTCGATCTAGAAAAGGATTGCGAGCTTTGAAGAATGCTGCAGCTGATCTGGTTAAATTAACAATAGAAGAAGAAAAGACTCGAAAGAGCTGATTTTGCAGAGGGGACGATACGGATTCGACGGGGTAATAGCGATTGAGAGTGCAAGTAGCCAACGGTAACGCATGGCTTGACAGTGTTATAAAAAATTTAATTGCCAACAATAACGACAATTACGACTACGCCCTAGCGGCTTAATCGGGTGGTTTCCTAAAACCATCTCATCAATTTAGGATAAGTGGTTGATCTCACCGAAATAAAAAAGATCAAAATGGTTGCCCTGGTACAAAGTTGCCTCACTTAGAGATAAGTGGTTACCCTTTGTTATACAGGTGGATTTCCAAGACTACATAGGAAATGGGAAAATTTGTAGATACCTTGCTAATTTGGGAATAAATTAGACAAACTTGTGAATGACTTGATATCAAAGTTATTGCGGACGCGGGTTCGATTCCCGCCGTCTCCACCACTAACTGCATATTTATAAGTGCTATGGCATCAACTATTAAAACATCTTTTAAGAATCCGGCTCCTAAAAAAAGCAAAAAAAGTGTTCAAGCTGTTGACCAAAACGAGGAAATAAAAATGAGTGAAAACGAAAAAGACGACGAATATATCAATGACGACTTCGATGGCGATGACTTCGATTTTGTTGAAGCATATGACGATGATCCTGCAGGTGACGAAAGATTGTTGCCTGAAAATGAAGCTAGATGCGCGATTAAGTGCGCGTTTCTAGGTGTGGGTGGCGGTGGTGGAAAGCTGGCAAAAGCCTTCTTAGACTTAGGCTTCAATAAGACTATTCTAGTTAACACAACAGAAAAGGATCAACCTTCGGGCGTAACAAAGGATCACTTTCTTCTATTACCCGGGGCCGATGGTGTCGGTAAAGATATCACACTAGGCAAGCAAGTCTTAGAAGATAATGGTGCTTTGGTTGAAGATGCGCTACGAACAAGAATCGGCCCTACAGACTGGGTATTTGTCCTAGCAGGCGGAGGCGGTGGCACAGGAAGTGCATGTCACGAGCTTCATAAACCTATAAGTCGATATCTACAGTCTGTTGAAGCTTCAGGCAAGGTTGTATATATTCTTTCAAGACCTAGCGCGCAAGAACTACTAAACCCAACAATTAAGTCTAATTTTGAGGCTTCTTTAGCAGATGTATCTCGTCACCCTTATATTCTAATTGACAATGAAAAGCAATTGCAACTTCTTAGAGGTAAAGTGGGGATGCTTAATATGTACCCGGCTGCTAACAAGAATTTTGCTAAATTATTGTGGCAAGTGCTTAAGTTAGCTGATGAGCATTCTGAAATTCAGACATTTGACTCAAAAGATTTAGAAAAATGTTTAGCATCTGAAGGCCGTATGGTTATTGGCTCAACAGTGTTGCGTGATGTTACTTCCAATGACTTAGGTTCACAGGTATATCAAGGGTGTTTGCGATCATCACCGTGCCCCAAACCTTCAGGCAATTCTTCTACAGGTGTACTTCTTTTAGTTGTAACACCTGACATGGCTGATGATCCTGCAGTTAGTAACAGACTTGAATCTGCTTTCTCTTATGTGGGCGGAAGAGCTGATACTTTATTCACAGGCGTTTACGTCAAAAATAAACTGCCTGGATTGATAGCGCTAACATTGCTCGGTGGCCAGTCATAAATTACTATCAATTATTTTTGACTTATTTGATAGTTTTTTAATCACAGTTTTTTCAATCTGGCATATTCGCATCCTAGTCACACCAAATATGTCCCCAATCTCTTGAAGAGTGAGGGGACCTTTGTTTGCTGCTAGTATTGTACAGTTCTGGAACTTGTCGCAAGACACCCAGTGTCTACACTCTTGTTTTGAACATGCAGTCTTATGCCGATGGTGTTCTTTAAAGCATGTAGTATTATTTAGTATTTGATCCGTAAGGTCATCATTCATATCATCCGCCTATTTACATGTGTGAATCGTACAAAACATAATTTGTATGTACATTATTTAGGAGATACAATTCTTGACTACTAAAACTTTTCTTATTGATACCAGCGTCCTTCTATACGACAAGCAATCAGTGCATTCTTTCGAAGACAATCATGTTGTTCTGCCAATGGTAGTACTAGATGAACTAGATCGCTTTAAAGAGAAACCGGGAATTCTTGGAGAGTCTGCAAGATATATTAACAGATACTTGGATTCTTTAAGAAGCGAAGGCCGACTGGACTTGGGCGTTACAATACCTTCTGGACAAACAATCAGAGTATTAACGCGAGAAGGCACTAAGGACCTAGACTTAGATGACTTAGACTTAGACTTATCAAGAGGCGATAATAAAATCATTGCCAGTGCCCTGCTTTTAAAAGCAGACGGCGCTGACGTTATTGTTGTCACCAAGGATATTAACTTGCGTGTCAAGTGTGATGCTCTAGGTATTGCTGCAGAGGATTATTATGCAGACCATATCGATACCTGGACAGAGGAAGAAGAAGCTGGTCTGCTTCAAGTCTCCGTTCCTGGTGATAAAATAGATGTTCTACATGAGGGAGAACATGTTCCACTAACTGATGATCGACTTTTTAATAATTGTTTCTTAGTTTGCAAGGGTGAAGGAAGCAGTTCGTGCCTAGCATTGTGGAAAAATGGATATGCTAGAAAAATTTCTAGCCCTAAGGTTCATGATATCATGCCTAGAAACAAAGAGCAAAGATTTGCACTTCATGCGCTTAACTCTCCAGACATTCCACTAGTTTGCTTGACAGGAATTGCAGGCTCTGGTAAGACATTCTTAACATTGATGTCAGCACTAGACGCCCTGAATACGAAACAAATAGAACGAATTGTTGTCACTAGATCCATGGAACCTGTGGGCAGGGATATTGGATATCTTCCCGGCGATCTAAATGAAAAAATGGCACCATGGATGGCGCCTTTAGTAGATAACTTTAGGCACGCATTTAAAAACATGTCGTATTTTCATATGATGATTGAAAAGGGTCAGATTGATATTGCACCACTAAGCTATATTAGAGGCCGAACTTTTGACAATGCTTTTAATATTGTAGACGAAGCTGAAAATGCAACT
>Ga0115000_10001298_pt1 | contig 22310 bp, 24 predicted proteins | sample ArcticOcean_MG_C_6_FD_89690 | JGI IMG/M metagenome (GOLD analysis project Ga0115000, IMG submission 89690) | Marine microbial communities from western Arctic Ocean - ArcticOcean_MG_CB8_128 | ecosystem: Environmental > Aquatic > Marine > Oceanic | place: Arctic Ocean: Canada Basin | collected... | reverse complement strand
TTGGAATGGTATTATTCCAATATTCCTCTATTTTACCTAGATTATTATTGAATTTCTCTAATGTGATAAATTTTTTTTTTCCTCTTCTGTCCATTACTGGACCCTTCTCGATTTCTTGTTGTTCTTCACGAGTATAATTATGTTTTCCAAATTTTAATACAAGAATGCTATTATCGGTAATAATTTCACCTTCAAATTTTTCAGCAAGATTATCAACTTGAACTTCTAATTTTTTCAAAGTACCTTCCAATTTTAGTCTTCTCTTTTTTTCCATTTCTAATGATATTTGTTCTACCAAAAATCTTTGTTCTTCTTTTATTTTGATTTCATTTGATTTTAAAATTTCTAGTTTATCTAGTAACAAGGAAGTCATTTTTTATACCAAATAAAATATGACTTAAATTTATTTCAATTTATATATTTGTTATAAGGTATCGCTGGTTTTATATCAGGTTTTTTAAGTGGTATTATTTTTCCAACACAACCTAATTGTCTTTTATACATGAATCTTTTCTTTTCTAACCTTTTTTCCCATTTATATTCTTCATATTAATTATTACTTTTGTTTTTATTAAAATCTTTTCTAAAATGATTTTCCCACACCTCATTAGAGAACATACTTTGCTTATTTTATTATAGGGAATCAGATCCTTTTTATCTAAAAATTCAAATATTATTAGATTTACATCAATAGGTAAATTTTTCATATATATATATAATATATATATTATGCCCGAACCAGTTGATATGATATTGTATAATAAAATTAAAAAAAAAGTAAAAAAAGATATACCAAAACACAGTGCGTATAGAAGTGGTATTATTGTACAAAAGTATAAAAAGACCTTTTCTAAAAAATATGGTAAAAAATCACCTTATAAAGGGAAAAAAACCAGTAAAAAAGGATTGAGACGATGGTTTTTAGAAGATTGGAGAAATCAAGATGGTAAAGTGGGATATCATAGTAAAAGTGATATTTATAGACCGATGAAAAGGATCACAAAAAAAACACCTATAACACATGGTGAATTAACAAAGAAAGAAAGGAAAAGGGCGCGCAGAACAAAGAAAAGAAAGGGAAGAATATATAGATTTAGGACAACTGTAAAAAAAAAGAAATGGTCAAAAAAGTATAAAAAAACTATTAATTGTAGAAAACCAAAAGGATTCTCTCAAAAACAATATTGTAAGTTTGGTAAAAAATCTTAAGTTAATATATACATGAATCTGTTTTTATCAGTTATTTTATTGAATCTATTATTTGTTGTTTCTGCTATTGGAAAAATTAAAAACTTTGCTGGAACAGTAAAAAGCCTAAAAAATGTTTTTTGGATTAAAAATTTACCAAATTGGTTTTTTAATTTATCGATTGTATGTGTCATTATTTTATTATTAGTAGCACCTTCTACAATGATGTATTCTTTGTTTAATCCGAAATATAATATATATTCTAAATTTAGTTGTTATGGTATTATAGCATTTACAATAATGGCAACTTTATTATTTCATTTCCCAACTGATCCAAATCAAAGAATTAGTTTTTTGAAAAATCTTTCAATAATAGGTGGTTTTTTTGCTTTATCACTACATTTTTAGAATTTACGCGAAATTATATTTACACCAATTATTATTAATATTAATCCGAATAATACATCATAATTAAATTCTGGAGAAGTTTTAAAAAACATACTTGAAAATAAATATACAAATACGATATTCAAAGATATTATTATACTTGTTAGAGAAACATCTGGTGCTAAAAAAATTGATTTTGTAAAACATATATTAAACAAATAACCCAAAATTCCACAAAAAAATAATATAAAAAATATTTTTTTATTTATTTTTCCAATAGACCTACAATTTTGGTTTGATAAAAAATGCAAGAATCCAAATATACCAACAAACATTGCAGAATAAATTATTAATTCATCTGTATTTACCATTTTTTTATCCAATATAAATTTTTTTATCAAGTCAATTAACGTAACTATAATCATTGCTAATAAAGCATAATTGAACCATTTTTTTCCAAAAAACATATATATATAATAGTTATTATAATACAGAATATGCTGATACCAAAAAGAAAAATAAACATATTATGAATATTTTTACATCAAACCTTTGAATATAATTTACTACTAAATAATATACTAACGCCCAAGATAATATCCACAATGTATCCCCAACCAACGCATTTATACCTGACGTTTTTACATAACTTTTGAAAAAATTAACCCATTTTGTGGTATTTTTTTGTGGCCAATTTTTTATTATCATTGCAAAAGATAAATCTCCCATCCATTGGATACCAACTAATATACACAAAAATATATAAAACTTTTTTTGTATTATTTTTTTTAATGATAAATGATTAAATAAATTTACAGCCAAAATAATACCACAAAATGCATATAACATATCTTGTGCTATAACATTCCAAATATTTATAATTTTACCAGAGTACCATCTAACAACATGATCGTTTTTATTTGATATTTTTAAGAAAAAATAAGCCAATGGTATTTCGAAAATACAAAAGGCTGTTAACCAATTTAATACAGAGTCTGGTGTTATTGAATATAAATTTGACATATATATTAATATTTTATTTTATTAATATAAATGAAATTTCAAACATTTGTATTTATTAATTTTATTGTCTCATTTTTATCAGATATAGTATTAAATGATATATCAAATCCACCTAAACTCATACCATTTCATTCTAAAATTATAGATTCACTTAAACCTTATTTTAAAAATAAATCAATTATAATATCCGGAATCTACGCAGGTATAACTATTTGTTTAACTTTACTGGGAGTGAGTTTATTAAGCAAAACTATTTATAATTTTCACACACCAAATAATTTCTATGAATTATTGAAATACCTTCTTTTAGCATTTCCAATAGGTTATATTGTTGATATGGGTATCGATAAATTTAATATATTTGGAAAAACCTTAGTACCTTACTATAAAATTGCTGGTGCGGGTTTTTGGGGTGCCATAGCTTTTGTTTTTTCCATTATGATTAGTTTTTTATTGCAAAAATATTTAATCCCATTATTATAATATATGACCAAACCAATACATTTGGGATTTAAACCCAATTTATCACCAAGACAAATGTTTAAATTAGGTAGCTTTGGTGGAACTTATTGGAGACCTATTTATTCATCTATTACAAAAAAAAATTATAAATATGTTCATAAAAAATACCCAAAGGAATGGTGGTCGGGTATACCTGAAAAACATTTATCATCCTCTGCGTATGATAAAAGTATTAATAAATATGGAGTAAAAGTTGGTACAACTCTAGAATTTTGGGAAAGTAAAAAATGGATTAAAAAATCGCATCCATACGGTTGGGTACATTGGTATTGTGATTATTCCAATGGTAGAAGAAGTTCCGATGATGAGAGACAAATAAAAAGATGGTTAGGTTTAGCTGGTCCAAGGGGAAGATTTATGCGATTTTTGGTAACACAGATAATAAAAAAAAAGGCAAAATGGGATGATGAAACAATTAGTCCAAAAATAAGACAAGTATTACAACATTGGGGGTATAAATTAACAAAAAGGGATTATGATAATGAAGTAAAAAGGAGAAGAAAATCAGGAACCACATCAACACAAAAAAAAGGAAAAAGGATACAAAGAAGAAGTAAAAGGAGACAAGGTAAAAAAACTAAAAACCGTTTTTCATTTTTTTAATCCTTGTGAAAAAAACGGAAGAAAAACCCCCAATAATTTTTTTACAAAAATAGTTCCAGATTTTTTTATTATTTTGTCTAATTTTTTAGTATATTTTTCTCTATTATAAGATTTATCAAGTTGTCCCTTAAAAAACAAAGTATCATACTTCTCATTAATTCCTAAAATAAAAGATTCAATGCATTCGGTTAGATTACCATTCAACAACATTTCCCTTGACGAATTTAATATTATTTTTTTACCTTTAAAAAAATAATGTCTTTTCTTATTGTAATATTTTCCAAAAAAATACCAAATAATATATGGAAATATAAAACATATACCATGATTATCTCCTGATTGTAAATCACAACCATAATAATTATGTTTATCGGTTGAATTATATACGATATCTATACCGCAATTTTTTCTTAAAAAATCTAAATAAGTTCCAATAAACATAACATCTACAGGTACATCATAACTTATTTCCCTTTTTTTATTTTTACCCATTTTATATCCATAAATATCATAATCCAATACATCTTTACCATGAGAATTAATGTAATACCCATAATATTTTCCTTTGTGTGGTAATAAAATCAATACGCATCCATGAGGTACATAATCATTTGTATCTAGGTCATCATCTAAACCATAATCACAAAAATTTAAATTTAAAAATAATATATTTCTTTTTTTTGTATTTTTCACTAGGATATCTTCTAATAAACCATCTTTACAAGTATTATTCTTAAAATATGATACAACCATACCTCTATAACGTTCTACCAATCTTCTAGATTGACTACATTTCCAATAATCACAAAAAGGTCTATAATTCATTTCAATATTGATTATTTTCATTTTTTTACTTAAACTTTTTGTAAAAATTTTAGATTTGTTTTTATATATAAATTTAGTCATATGATTATCGCAATCTGTTGTAGCTAAATCATTGTCATCTATGAATTTCAATATATCTTTAATTTTCCCTTTTTTTATTTTATTAAAATCAATATCTTTAAACATATAAAATTATTTATTAAAATGATTTTATATGTTTTATTTAATTTCTTTATCTAGCTTTTCTTTTTCTACCATTTATCATCATATAACACTGTCCTGTTGAAGGGTCTGGAGTTTTACAAGGCTTAATATTTGAATTTACAATACCTAATACATCTTTTTGGGGGACCGCTTTATAATCTCCACAACAAGATTTACTTGTTCTACTTAAAGTATCATATTTAAGTCTTGCTAATCTTGAACTACATGATACCGAATTATTTTTGTAAAACTTGGGATTCCTATTTGTAACTATTTTACAATTTCCTATTTTCTTTTTAATGTACTGATTATAATTGCTATTATACATTACATCTCTTTGGTCTTGTCCTGCATCGAGTACAATATCAACACCCTTATTTATAATGGACCTAATTCTGTTATCATAACAACCTGCTTTACCCAAACCGATTGAATGAGTGTCTTTGTAAATTTCCTGCACACTACATTTATTATTTAAACTATTGTTACAAATCGGTTGTCCTTTTCTATACCCTTTTAATGGGTTTCTAAACTTTGATGTTTGACAATACATTTCTGTACTCTCAACAATTTCCCCTTTTGACAATTCTTCGGTTAAATATTGGGAAGCCCTTTCTATAATATAATTAACAGCAGCTGACCTATTTGCTCCATCTGCTTGATATAAATAATTTAAAACAACAGTATGGTCGTCTAAATCATAATTTAAAGATTCAATTAAATTTAAAATGCGCAATGATTCTAATTCAATTAACCCAATAGCATTAAGTTCCTCAATCACGTTGTCCGCTTTATCCTTTGGTGGTGTTTCTCCCAAATTTCTAAAAGCTTGGTAAACATTACATGAATATTTATTTTGTATTTCTACTAATTGACACAATTTATCGTGACTAATAGAAGTTGGATCTTCCATTAAATTAATATTTTTTAGAATTGTATTTCCTTTATATTTTTTAAAATATGATTTAGATGGAATTTTTTTGCTTTTTAAATTAAAACTTAACATTTATAATATCAAAAGAAAAAATAAAATAAAATTATATAATGAAATTTGTTATAATATTTTTTTTATTTTTAGCAATATCATATTATATTTTTTTAAAAAGGAAAAAAATAGTCGAAGGTCATGAAACAATTGCATCTAAAGCTGCCGCCGAAACAACAGAACTAAATAACATAAATGATGAACTTAAATCAAAAGAAGCGGATTTAGACAAGCTTTTAGAAGAAGTTAATGCTTTAATAAAAAAGGAAAAAACTCTTTCTGAAGCTATTGAAGAATTGGAAAAAGAAGGTGGTAATGAACAATCAAAAGGTGGTGAACCAAAAATATGCGACATGACTGATTGTAAAACAAAAAATGTCAAAAGAAAATGCACTGAGTTTAAAAAAGCCAGTAGTGTTAAATGTATAGATTAATTTATATATATATATTGTAATGGGAAATAGCGATAGTTCAGAGAAAAAGAAAGTATCTTATGATGCCGAAAATTGTAATGATGGAAACATGGGTGATGGGTGTGTAGAGATTATGGATAGCGATAATGTAGTTGGTATAAAAAACTGTAAAATAAAATGCTTAAATCATTGGATATCTAAATTAGAAAACGAAAAAAATACTTTGAAAAAAAATGTAATTAATTTAGAAAGAAAATTAAAAAGATTGTCGGAATCTACAGAAAAAGCAATTTCAAATTCGGGTTTTTAAAGTTTAATGTAATTTTTATACTTTTCATATATATTTTAAATACTTATATATATATATGAAAATTTTAGATGAATATGTTATCATTTTAAATATATTATTATTTTCATTATTATTATATAATTTTATACAAAAAATGAAAATTATAGAAGGTCATAGTACACCCGAAGAAATAAAAAATTCCGAAAAAGGAAAATCCGCTAACAAAAAAGGAGATGATATGATTAAAACCGTTGTTAATAAAGAAGAAGAAGCTGCAGAAAGCAGTAAAAATTCTAAAAAAAATTACAATGATACAGATTGGGATAAGCATAATAAAGAAGCAGAAGAAAGAGATAAAGAAATATCGGCTTTGAACTAATAATTATCTTTCATCAAGTAAAATTATATTTTCGTTATCTTTGTTTTCATATAATAAAATTTCTTCAGAAGAACATGAACTATCGTCTGAATTATAATTCATTATTTGTCGTGTATAATCTTCTGCATTTATTTTTTTAATGGATTTATTTATATGTAGAAATAATTTTTTTACTGTAAAATAATTTATTATTTGTGTAATAAATTGTAAAAATATATATATTCCAATTGTCTCAATATATAAAAATATTGAATAAAAAAAATAAACACTATTGGTTATGATAAGATTTTTATAAAAATAAGAAAATGTCTCTCTAAAAAATATCTTTTTATTTTTTATTTTAATATTTAAATTTACCAAAAGTAAAAAATAAAGAATATTTATATTTATATTCAAATTCAACGAATAATAATACAATAAATAATAAAAATCATTTTTTTGAATATATTTCAAAAAAATGTTCTTGTTATTTTCATTAAAAAAATTTAAAATACTAATAGATGTATAATTATCATATACTTCAAATGGTTCTAATATGAATGGAAATGATAATAAACAAAAAAATAAAAAGGATATATATATTCCAATATATCTCCCTCTTATTTCATTATTTTCATTTACAAAAAAATTCACGATTTTAATATTTTCAGGTATATTTGTATTTAATAAAACATATTTATAATTACATTCCATACATTTTATTTTTGCTTCATTATTGTCAGAAGTTTCTCTCCACGTTTGTAAACAATAATTATGTACCCATTTACTAGTACCTCGACAAAAACATGGTGAAATTAAATCTTCATTATTTATAGATTCAAAACATATACGACATTCTCTATCGTTATTAATATCTATAATATCCATTATATAATTTAGACTAAATAATATTTATATTTATATAATATATAAATGTCAAATTATAATTATATTAATTTAATAAAAAAACCTAGTGATATGGGGGTTTCTGATTCAAAAGGGTCTGATAATTATGAAAATGACTTTGCATCAATGATAAAATATGCAGAACTTTTAACTAGTGGTGATTCTGGTAAAGATTCTGCGAGTAATCTTAAAAAAGGTCAAACAATAGGAGATTCCTATTTTTTAGAAAGTTCTTTAAAATGTAAAAATAAAAAACCAAGATATTTTTATGTTGATAACACTACTTCTACAGATAGTATATTACTTAGTACAATTGAAAGTGTTGGACAATTAGGTGAAGAAATACCAAAAATGTTTTCAGTATTTGGGGAAATAGGACCAGTTAGTTGCGAATTGACCCCAAAAACCATCGTTTCACAAAATGTCGACGGTAGTAATAGTGAAGAAACGGAGGAAAAGTTAATAAAAAAAGAATCGTTTTCAATATTTGAAAAATCATCAAAAGATAAAGTACCCCATGTTTACGTTTTAACAGTTGGGTTGTTTTTTATATATGTAATGTTTAATTTATCACTAAAAAAATAAGTATAAATATTAAAATCCATTTGTGATAAAAAGGCAGCGCTTATATAAAACAACGTACCTATCATTATATGTGTTGAATAATGTATTTTTTTATCGAATCCTAATTTATATTTAATCCATTCATGTGGTGAATTTTCCATTACTGGAAATAACCCAATTAATATACTAAATAAAAATAAAATACAAATAAAAATAATTTTAAACATTTAATTTACAATTATATATTTTTTAAAAATATATAACTTATGCAAATAACAAATTCATATTTTTTACTTCTGGTTTATTTTCATCCTTTGTAAATAATTTCAAAATCAAATCATTATTTCTTAATCGAATTGTATATATTTTTTGCATTTTTGATCTACCCACTCTTCCAAATGCTTGGATCATTTTTTCTTGACTTATGTTTCCCAAATCTTTACTTAAATAACCATGACAAAATTGATAATTTGTTCCGTAAATATAATCACTAGATGCGATAATCAAATATAATTTTTCCTTTTGCGCCAATTTTTTCATAATTTCCTTGTATTTTACATCATTTTTTTCATTAAATACACCAATACCCATCAATAGTAAAATTTTCCAATCATCATTTATATTTAAAAACATAATTTCTTCAACAATATCTTCATCAATATCACAAGTAAATGCATCTTCTTCCATCTTACCTCTCCATTTAATCTGATGTTCGGTTTTATTCGGTACATACTTTGGTATTAATTCGGTAATTTCTAATTTGTTTTTTAAAGTTTTTATCTTTTTTAAATATATATTTTGAAATTTAATTTCATCTCCGTTTATGGAATCATGATTTTTATCCAAAAATCCTTCCTTTAATTTGTCTGACCTCTCAATCTCTTCCTTTTCAATCTTTTCCATTTCATCTAAAATTATTCTATTTCTTTTTATTACGTCAAATAATGAATTTAATGAATTTTTTGAAATATTACTTACACTCAGATAAAATTTTGCCAATTTTTCTACATCTTCTGTAAGGAATATAGTTGGTCCATCTTTTAATGTATGTGCATCTTCTGTCGTAATTTTTATACAACTTTCATACATCTTCTTTCTATTTTCATTGAAATAATTATAAACTTGTTCATAATTACTATTTAATTTACTTAACAACAACAAATAATATAATTTTAAATTATTACCATTTATCGATGATATATCTGTAAAATAATTATCTATTTTATATACATCATTAACCAAATTATTTTTATTTACATACAAAATAAATTTACAGATACTTTTCAAATCAAAATGTCTCAATAGTGTTTTATAACCTTTTACGTGTTTAACGCATTTTTTTATTTTTTTACTAGTATCAAATATATTATGAGGTAATACCGAATATCCCTCGCTATTTATAATTGGTATTGTTTTTCCGTAAGTATTACTTACTATATTATACACAGTTGCATTTTCAAATTTTTGATTAAACCCCATTACAAACCCGGTTAATTCTTCCTCCTTCGGTAATGTTGCGGATGATAATACCACATTTGGTATTAAATTTTCATTCCAATTTTTTTGCAAAATTTCATGGAATTCATGCGTTTCCTGGTCCAATGATATAGTTGGTTCGTCCCAATACCATACTATTTCTTCCTTTTTATTAAAAGCCATCATATAATACATTGCTGGTAAATAAGATTGAATATCCGCTATAATAATTTCAACCTTGTCACCTACACTATTATCTACACGGAAAATACCACCAGTCCGCCTGTTTTTTACATAATCTTTCGCTGCAAAATAATGCAATCTTATATCTGTTGCATCTTTGCAACCAAAAGCTACCGCAATTGGGATTCCCAGAGAAATACAACACTTGGCCAACTGTAAACCAATGTGTTTTGCAGCACATACAAAAATTACCTTGTGGGATTTTACTAAACCTATTGGGGACAATGTTTTACCCGTCCCTGTAGGAGCCTGATATAATACCAATTTTGAATTTTTATTATTACATACAGAAATTACTTCTTTTTGATGTTCAAATAATTTAATACTATTTAAATATTGGTATTTTTTTGTTATATTTTCCAATTCTTCATACTTTTTTATATATTTTTTAAAATCTATTTCTTTATTTTTTTCTAAAATATTAACAGCTATTTGTTTTACATATTTATTACATGTTTTATTTTTTATTATCATTAAGTAATTAAGCGCATAAATATATTTAATTTTTTTCTTTTGACTATATATTTTTTTTATAATATCTAAAACAATAAATTCAAATAATTTACTTTTTTTTTCATCAATTCTTTTATCAAAGTTTGTCAATCTTATTATGTTTGATTTTTTTAGTTTTTTCTTACTCTTTCTTATAATTAGTTTTATATCTAACTTTTTGCATATTTTCTCAAAATATTTTGTATACAAAAATTCATGTATACCATCAGATTCCTCGATTTTTATAAAATTTACCAATGTTAACACATTGGATTTTTCTTTTGTTACATCTTTACCGGCGTTATAAATTAAATCAATAATTTCTTTTTCTTTTCCTATTGTTGGTATTTCCAATGCATTCCATTCATCCTTTGTTAATTTTTCCTGTTTAAAATCCATTTTTATTATTTTTATTTACGTTATAATTATATATGAATTATGTATCAATTTATTAAATTTTAATAAATTTTTAATAAAAATTGGATCCCGGTTTGTATCTTAATATATCCAGTTCATCACTAGTTGTTGGGAAATCATCTCTTCCATATATATCCTGTAAACACAACCATTCAAATAGTCCACCAGGATATATGTATATATTTACAAATCCTAATTCTAATAATTTTAAATATTTTTTTTCCAAATTCTTATCAGATGTGTTTTTTCCATATATTATTATCTTTGTATCCAATTTTCTTATTACACTATTAATTTTTTCTTCTTCCCTATACGCATCTAAAGTTTTTGGTATTAAACATTTTTGCTCTTTTAAGTCTAAACTGTTTAATAATAAAATATCAGTTCTTCCACCATTTATTATATTTTGAATATCCTCAAAATTAACTTTTTTTGTACTTTGTATAGACCCCATAAATAGTTGTTTTATTATATTCATTATACTATTTTTATCATATTTTTTTATATTTTTTTATTCGAATAACTAATTAATATTATATATATAAAAATTTATATATATATAATACATTAATGGAACAAAGTATAATAAATTACGATTACAATACATTACTATATTTTCCTTTTTTTTACGTTATATTAAAAATCCAATATCAATTTATTTACGTCTATTTATACTTTAATTATTATGACACTATAAATAGATTACCATACCATAAAAGACAATATATCATTAAAAATTTTTCAAAAGCCATAAATTTATGTTTTTTTTCTTTATTTTCAATCCCTTATATTTTATACCCCCTCACCCTTAATCAACCTTGTAATAATCATTTATATCATATTTGTGGTGCTTTTTATAGTTCTAATGATATTTTTGCACTTATTAATGTACCTAAATTATCAAAAACAACTATAAATCATCACATAATTACAACTACTTTATCAATTATTTCATTTAGCGTAGATTTTAATAATTCCGAATTAGGTAAAATGTTATTCATTTATACTTTGTTCTCAACATATTCATTTGTTGTGAATTATTATTTGGGTAGCAGATTTATTCATACATATGAAAAAAATAATAAAATACGTCTTTTATCCCGAAATATTTATGCCCTTTCATTATTTCTTAATTGGACTTGGCATATTTTTCATTTTATTCAAAATTATAATACATTATCATATCAACATTCCATTTATTATATAATGTTATATTGGGTTGTTAAAGATGATATTATTTTATTAAGATGGTTAAATAAAAAACCTATCATTAAATAGACGTACCTCTTTTAAATATAACCCTTCCACCACTTCGATTGGTTACACTATGGTTTCCTATATCATAGGTTTTGGTTGAATTTTGTGTTTTTATATCTGATGGGTTTTTAATTTCAATCTTTGTATCTTCGACATGGACTTCGCATCCAGGGTAACCATATTTATGTAATTTTACATTAAAAGTGTTACTTGTGGTTTTAATTTTATCATCTAAATTTATTGTATATGATTCCAATTTTTTCCCAAATTTTTTTGATTTTTTACCATTTACACTTAAGTGAGCATTACAGTCAGTACCCCATCCTTGATCCTTACCTTTAAAAGTTATTCGAGCCCCTTTCTTTAATTTAGCTTGGTTAGGTGGTCCATGCCATTTACCATTCGCGGCTGCACATGCTGTTTCGGTTTTTGCATTTCTTCTTGCAACGGTACTAGCAGAGTAAGTGCAATCATCGTTACCGTTACAACATGTGACAGGTTGAGTTTTAAAAATAAATCTAAATGGATTACTTATTTTCTTTATTTTCTTTTTTTTCTTTTTTTTCTTTTTTTTCTTTAGATATAAATGTGGTTGGAAAAATGAATGCACAAATCCTTCTTTTTCTGGAAAAAAATAATTTTTTATATTATCCAGTTTATCTATTATAATATTTTCTATTGATTCGTTATTTTGAAAACCTTCCCAAATTTTTATATTAGTACCCTGTCTTAAATCTTTTGATACATTTCCATTTATTGAAATTTTTTTATTTTTTAATAAAGAACCTGACAGTTGTCGATTGTTTTTTAATATATTTAATTTTAAATCTTTAATATATGTCTCATGTCCACCTGCCTGCGAAGTTTCACTTTCTATTTTTATTGTTTTATCCGTATTATGTTGGTTAATTTTACCACTTAAATTAATATTTTCCCATCTTTCACTCAATGGTCTCCTTGTTTTTGATACTTTGTTTCTCCAATTAAAAAGTTGACTTTTTGCTCTATGTTTGGTTAAATTGGAACCGTGGATTTTAGAACTACTATAACCCCATCCTTGGTCAGCCCCTTTTCCGGTTAATTTATAAGTATACGAATCACTATCTATTTGTGGTTTTCCATTTTGAATTGTTACCCATTTTAATTTTTCTGGTATTTTTCTTCTTCTCTGAATCTTACCTTTAACTTTAATCCTATTACCAGGAATTCCATTTAATAAATTTATGTTCTGGTTTTTATTATCTGGTGTATTTTTTACACTTAAATTTGCATTATCTATATATGTTTCATGACCACTGTATGATGTATAATATTTTAAATCCATTTTTACTTTACCACCGTTTTTTTTATTATTGACAACGTTATTTGTAATGTCACTGGAAATTTTTGTTACATTATCATTTAGGTATTTCTTTTGCTGGTTGTAATTTTTTCCATTCCCCGTGCTACTATTATATTTGCCACCAATACCGAATATTTTAGTTGAATTACCCTCTAATTCTATTCTAGATGTACGCCAACCCCAGTTTTGGTCTTTAGCTGTGATTTTTAACTCAAATTTCGTATCTTTCCTCTCACTAGTAGGTGTTAGCTGCCTGTTTATTGTATTTTGATGCTTCATTATTTCAATATTTATTTCTCTTTTAGTTTTTATCATTTCCGGTTCTAATGATTTATATTTTAAATCTATAAAATCATCATTGTTAATTAAACCAAAAAATTTTGTAAAATCTATTGATGTTCTATGATGATTCAATAAATATTTCATTTTAGGTTTTGTCTCCGTCGGTGTTAGATTTGTATTATTTATTGCAGAATTATCTAAAGAAAAACTACTATCCCAATAACAATAATTCCATACATTATCACATGATGATGTTTTTTTATAATCCTTCAATTTATATGTATGTTTTTCACCCCTTATTCGAATTAATTTGGCGTTTTCTATAAATAAAATACTTTTTACCAAAGGTATTAATTCTATTTTTGTTCCATTATATAAATTCGGATGTAATAAAATTTCATTTTCACCATTAAAAAGTAAAACTTTTTGTTGATAATTTTTGTTTTTGATATATAATGTAGCACCAGAACCCAAATTTTTAACATAAAATTTTAATAAAAACATGTTTTTAGAATATTTACACGTATCGCTGTTTATTAAATTATAAAAAGGTGATTTTTCACTAATTTCTATTTTTCTCTTATTTTCTTCTTCTTTCATAGAATAAGCGAAGTGTAATTTTATATTTTCTTGTTTCATCATTAAATGCATAAATTTATCCCAATTTTCACCTTCTTTCCAATAATCATTAATCACTTTGTTCCATGGTCTAAAATCAAAAGCTGGGTCTTCATATGTTTTTTTTTCTAATTCCCAATTATTAGTATTTCCTTGAACTATTTTCAAATACGCCTCAATTGAGTTGTCTTTATATTTTTTCCCATCATAAGGTGTATTACAATATACGGTATCTCCATAACAACTAACATTTATATCACCCAAATTATTTTTCATTTTATCATTTATAGTTATATGTTGATATGTGTTCCCGATTTTTGTTCCTGGATAAGTTCTCATTATTTTTACAAATTCCACCCAACATAATTTATTTTCATCTATCCCCTCTCGTGGAACTTCACCATTCAATTGTAAATGAGCTTTATATTTTTTTTCAAATGAAACTTCATTGTTTGGTTTTTTTTCTATATTTTGTATTTTCTCATAAATAGAGTTTATTTCTTTTATTGATTTACCTTTTAAAGAATCGTTATTTAAAGATATTAATCCATCTCCATCTTTTATTATACTTGATTTTTCTATATCACGTGTTGTAAATCCTTCGTTTATATTAAAACCTTCAAAAAATTGTAATACACTTGGCATTTTTCCACTTTGCTTAATTGGATGGGCAAGACCTTTTTCTTGTCCACCATTTCTTTCAAATATTTTTACTTGACACTCTTTTGGTGTATTTTCCCATTCTGTACCATCTATCTGATATTTATAGCATGGATTTACACACTCTAACTCAGTATTTGGTGATATTTTATTTTTTTCTGTATCAAAAGCTTCAGAACAAACATTTCTGTTTAATAATATTTTATTCCATTTTTTTGTTGTATAAAAATCTTTTGAATGAATTTTTTCTTTCGCTAATTTTATCATACTTTTCTGTATTTCTCCAAAATTATTGGCACCTTTCCATTTTTTCATGTATTCTCTTATTTCTTGGTCTGCGGTTAATACATCTCCATTTACACTTTCTTTTTTGTATTTACCATTTTCAAAATATTGAAAGTTTTCTTCATAAAATCCAATATCTACCCATAAATCTTTTATACAAATTGTTTTATCTTTCATAAATGGTCCTTGTGTCTCTTTTCCAGTTTCTGGATCGTAACTTTTTTTCATACACGATTCTTTTAAAAATATACTACAATCACTTTGTTTTATTAAATCCTTATTGCATTTTCCATTTTTGGATTCAAATTTTGGAAATTCTATTGTGTTCCAATTTTCTTTTTCTATTTTTGAAGATTTACACAATGCATCGTCCGTGATGTCATTTTCTCCTTTTTTTCTTGACTGATTGCTTGAGCAATAATATTGTTTTTCCAGGCGGGTTTCACTTTTTACCTCTCTCCATTGACAGATTCGCGCATCGTAGTGACCACTCTTCCTACCAATCCAAGGCTGTCTGCTATTTTTACACGAGTTCTCGGTAAGATTTTCACACTGTGGCATCATTGAATTATACCCAGAACCCCCTTCTGGCCACACAGATCCATCATAGATTTCATTTTTATGATATATTGTTGGTGTACATTTCATTTCATACCCTGATTTAAATAGTCTTTCCACAAGGTTTGCTTTTACTTTTTTTAAATCATTGGGGTCGTTACTTATATTTCTAACAAAAGGATTTCCTCCTACATCACTTGTTTTATCTAAACACCAACCACAATTTAATTCTTTATCTATATTTGCCTCCTTACCAGTCAAGAAATTACATTGTTTTTGTTTTTCACAAGTATGTTTTGTTTTTATTTCTTTGCATTTTTCAAAAGAACCCATCCCTATTCTTGTATTAGTATTTGTGGAACTAGGGGCTACCCATTCAACATTCCTCTTTTTAACACCCCCTCTCTCTGTATATTTGTTCCCATTATGATAACAATTTGAATTTCTAGAATATGCTCCACCTTTACCCCCCCAATGAAATGAATATGGTTTTGATATATCAAACTCGTCTGCTAAACAATAACCACAATCTTCATACTCCTCTTTTTTTAATTGATCGCATATTGATAATTCATTACATTTTCTCTGTTTTATATGATATTCTGATGGTATTTTTTCTTCTAATGTATTTACATCAGTCAAGATATTATCATCTATATTTCTAACAATTTCGAGTTGATAATCTAAAAAATCATTTTTAGATAAATCAATCTTTCTGTCTTCAATTGATAAATTACTATTACCTTCTTTTATGTTGTAACTATATAAAATACATATTAATAAAATTAACCCTAAAATATAAATATATTTCATATTATAATATATTTACATTATAAAATAAATTGTGTATTATAAATTTATATAATTATTTACAGTGTTATCACATGAAAAATATCCTTTTTTACAATTCTTTTTTTGACATATATGTAATCTTTCTAATTCGTCAATATCTATCCAACCCTCTTCTCTCCATAATTTTTTTTCAATATCCGTGTAAATAGAACCCTTTAACATATTTTCCATTTGACTATTCTGCATATTTTTATAACTACCAAAATTACCTATATAAGATGTTTTATCAACTAATTCACATGATAAATTGTTTTTGGGACAATTTGTTTTTCCAATATCAAATTTTGAGGTTACACCATCTATACAATCTGAATTATTAAATGGTTTTTTCCCATAATTTGAAATAAAATTTTTTTCATTACACACTGAATACCCTTGTCTATAATTTTCAATATTATTTCCTTTATAATAATCCCACATACATAATGCCATTGTTTTTGTTGAACCATTAATAACTTTATTTTCTATTTCTACAACAACGCCTTTTACAATTTGATTTTTTAAAGAAAATTTCACATGATCTCCTTTTTTAGGCTTAGTAAGGTTTCCAGATTTACCAAATACTTGTAAAGCTGCTTGTTTTTTATCACCCCTCCCTAAATTTTTTATATATGCTTTATCTTGTAATTCTTTACCATATTGTAGTGTATTAAATTTACCAGATAATTCATTAATAAATTTATCAAAATAATATCTAATTTTAACACTCTTAACTGAATTACCAGAAGATACTGTATTTGTACAAGAATACCCTTCCTTTAAATTTGAAAATGGTTCTATATTATATTTTTGTTTATGATATGACCCTATTGCGGATGATTCTAATCCCACTCCTCTTTCTTTCTTTAATTGACAATCTATATTTGGTTTACTTGTTTTTTCTTGGTGTATACATGCAAAATCTTGTATTTTATTTTTATCTACAGGACCGTTTTTGAAAATATATGCTTTTTTTGCAGAATCATAATCTACATTTTCTACGTTTGTTTTAGATGAGATATTTGCTACTACTTCTTGAAATCTTCCAGTCGGGTTTTCCCAAGTAAATTCGTTATTATCTGAACTTTTTAATTCACCATTGAATTTTATTGTTTGGCTTTTTTCTTCGTTCTTTTTCCACCACTCTTTATCTAATGGTGGTCCAACTCCACCATTATTATTATAAAGTTCCGAATAACATTCTCCTGTATTAGGACCAGGAGGGTTATAATCATCCGCACATGCTCCTCTTTTACATCCACCTAAACCAAATGGACCATAGTCTTTTCTACATTTATATCCTTTCTCTTTCCAATCCTTTGGAAATCCTCTTTGAACCTTTAATTTACCAAGTTTTTTTTTAAATTTATCTTCATTTGGATATGTTTCTTCTATTTCATAAATACCATTTGATATTGGGTCTTCACAAACTACACAATTCCTTCTATTTTCTACAGAACCACCTAATAGTGATGGACAACTATTTACTTTTTTACATTTTTCCAAACTTTTTATTTCTTTGCATTTTGAACTTTTTGTTATTAAATGTCCTTTATTTGTAATTTTTTCTTCTTGAAAATCATCAGATATTTTCATATTAAATGCTTCAGAGGTCTTTTTATAATATAAAGTTAATTTACTATCATCCTTTTTTCCGGGTTCATAATATAATGCACAACCTATATCACCATATGCCTTTTTAATATCATCACATGTGTTACATTTAACATCCATAAAATCACTTGTCGTATAATTCCTAAAAATATTTTCTTGGTTTATATTTTCCACTTTCGGTATTTCCAGTGGTTGGCTTTTTGAAACCAAATCATATGTTAGCATTGCTTTTTTTCGGTCAATTGTAAGATCATCTGGATTTATATCATAATATGAAGATGTTGTTATACCCGCATTTTCTGCTGTTTCTATATCATTATTTGCTTTCACTAATTTTTGTCGGTCGTTTAAATCATCGAGTTGTCCATTAGAAAGACTATAAAGCACATCACTTATTATTTTTGGCATTGTATCGATATTTTGACTTATTTCTTCTTTTTCTTCATAGGGCGTTAATCCTTCCAATTTTTTTCTTGTATAAACTTTATAAATTAAACTTATAATTAGTATAATTATAAGTCCTAAAATTAATAATTTATTCATATATATAATTTATTAATATTAAAAATTAATCAAACTTTACAATAATTTCTACTTTTTCCTTCTTAATACTTTTTGATGCACATACTGATAATTCTTCCCTTCTTTTTCTTGAAATTTTATTTTTTTTTTTGATTTTATTATTTTTTGTTGTACTATTTCTTTTTTCTTGATCCAGTTTTATTTCATCCATATTTTTTTCAACGTATTTTATTATATCATTTTCTAATGACCAACGGAAAAAATTTAATTGTCCAATTGTTGTTTGGATATGGGTTTCGTTTTTATATGGTATATTTATTCTATCCCATCTACAGAAAGGATCAAATCTCTTTTTTGAATATGCTTTTAGCTTTAGTTTATAATCTATATATACTTTAAATCTCTCTCCACCCTTTTTATAAACTGTAAAATATTTTTTTGCATAATTTGTTACAAACCAATCTATTAATCGTAAAGAAGTCATTGATTCCCCATTTATTATTGGAAGGATTTTTTCCAAATTATCATTTTTTTTATAAAATTTCATTAAATTATCCAATAATAAACTGTTTTGTGTAATATAATTACTTGTCATATATTTTATTTTATTACGTATTTCTTAAATATTTTTTATGTTAATTCTAAATTTTCAAAATTACTATTTTGGGGTTTTAAAAATTCTTCTTGTACACTTAAATCTCTCAAATAATTTGTAATTGATAAAATAGGATTACATGTTCTTTGTTTTATCATAATTCTTTCAGATATTCTTTCAGATATTCTTTGTGAACACTCCTCTTTACTATTCATATTTTTTTTTGTTATATATTTTTCTATTTGATTATCTTTTTCAATCTCTTTTCTTTTTGTTTTATTTACTTTTTCATCACCAACCTTCCATTTCCATATATTGTATTCTTTATTTGATTTTTCCATTTATAATTACTCTCTTTTTTTTATTTTTTAATTAATCATATTAGTTTCTAAATCATATTTTTCATCATTTCCTATTAAGGTATTCATCTTGTTTACTAAGAACCCCAAAGGGTTCTTAACCGTATCGTATACATTATCTACAAAGTCTATATGTTTGCTCATTTTTTGACAGTTTTTATTTAAATCCCCTTTTAAAATACTTAATATTTCATCTAATTTACGGTTAATTTTATTATCCGATTCCTCCAGTTTATCTTCCAATATTTCCACGTTTTCTTCCAAATTGTCTATCTTTTCTTCCTCCTTTTCTAATCTATCTTTCAAGATTTTTATTTCATCCCCCAATGTAGACTTTTCCACCACATCCTTTATTACCATACTCTTTACAATTACATCACTAACTATTTCCTTTATTAAACTATTTATTATTTTATTTTGAGATTCATCTACTTTGTCTACCCTTTTACATTCAATATAATCCTTTTCTTTAATTGTTAATTTTATACTCATTTATAAATTATTCTCGATTAATTTTTATATTTTCATTTTTTATATATATTATTTTGCAATTTGTAAGATCTTATAAAAAATAAATAAACCATAGAAATTCTTTGATATTATATCCAATATATTATACATTAGGTTTTTTAAATTTGTATCCATTATTGCCGCAACACCATATAAACTCCACACTACTAACAAGAAATTAAATAATTGTATTGCTTGTGGTGTTGTTGCGTATTCTGAGTACATTGTATAAAAAGATAACGCGAAAAATACAAAACCAACTGGAACACCTACACTCAATGGTATTTTTTTTGTTTCACCCAAATAACCAAATAAAAGCATCAACCAATTATATCCAAATATTTTTAATATATTTGTTTGATTGTTTTCCAAAAAACCATAAAATGTTAGTATTTTTGTAGATTCTAAATATTTAAAATATATGATTGTTGCCAATAACATCATTGGTGTTGTTATAACCCAATCAAAGTATCTTACTGATGTTACATCTTTCATTTTATATAAACCATATGCTAACCATACATAAAACAATGCTTCTATAAATTGTACTATTGTTTCTGTTGCCAATATACTTTTCAATATTTCATGTTCTTTCGGCAATATTATAAATATACCATATAATTGTATTATACCGGTTGTTATTTGAACGAAAAGAGAAAAATAAACCGACTTTTTTACTAAATCTGTAGTAACCATATACGTTATAATTATATTTTTTTTACATAAAATATAATTTTATTTTTTTACATATTTATTCCATTTTATTTGATTATCGGGTGAAGAATAATCTTCTTCATGATTGGGCGAGTTATCTGCTTCTGGTATCTCCTTCAACCACTCAATATAGCCTGTTTTATCAAGAATGTTATACCCATCTTCTAATCCCATTTCTCCAGTTAATTTACAAGATGCTGAATTTAAATATTGGAATGGTTTATTTTGAGGAAATTCACTACAGCAATTATCGCTGAAACCATTTTCAGTACCATCATATTCTACTTCGGGTTTCAAATGTTTTTTTCCACAAGTATAACTAGACCCCATACAATAATAAGAATTACCTTTTAATTTATCATTATTACTTAATTTTACAAAATTTCCACTTGTATCACACGAATAATATGTATTTATATCATTTATTTTTTCCTTTTCATATAATCCATATGGTATTTTACCATCGTACTTAGGACCTGATATCTGAGTATATGTACTATCTGGATTACAAAATTTTTTACAACTTTTTGCACCACTAATATCTTGGTATTCTCCTTCTGGACATGGTTTACAACTTTTTGCACCAATATTATCTTGGTATTTATTTATATCGCATAATTTACATTTTTCTTTTCCCGTTTCATCTTGAAAGGTACCCTCCATGCATTTTACACATTTATATTTCCCTTTTTCATTTTGAAAAGAACCTTCTGGACATGGTTTACAACTTTTGCTTTTAGGTGAGTAATTTACTCCAGAAATCGTACCATAATTACATTTAAATTTTCCTCCACCAAAATAACCTGGATTGCAAGACACCTCAATATCAGCATTATGTTTATATTTGGTACTTTCCTGTTGATTAGAATTTTTAAATCCAGGTTTACATACAACTCCTTTTAATGGATGTGTTTCAGGACCATTAGTCCAATCTGCTTCTATTACACAATCATTTTTTTGTCCGTTTGGAATAAAACCACTTGGACATTTTAGTGAATTACTTTTATATATAACCCAATTTTCATCGAGATCTGTTGAACATTTAGAGGAACCTTCAACATTGGTGTATGAATTCTTCGAGCAATCCTTTGCATCATGAGAACCTTTTGGACAATATTTACCTATTGGACATACTTGTTTTCCTATCTTTCCTCCTTCACAATAATAACCTCCTTCACAATCAACAATAGATTTGAAAGGTTCAATTTTGTTATTCGAAAAAAAATCAGCCACTACCTCCTCCTTTCCATACTTACCAGATGGTATTT
>Ga0115000_10001293_pt1 | contig 22357 bp, 22 predicted proteins | sample ArcticOcean_MG_C_6_FD_89690 | JGI IMG/M metagenome (GOLD analysis project Ga0115000, IMG submission 89690) | Marine microbial communities from western Arctic Ocean - ArcticOcean_MG_CB8_128 | ecosystem: Environmental > Aquatic > Marine > Oceanic | place: Arctic Ocean: Canada Basin | collected... | reverse complement strand
TGATGGATCGTTTAGAGAGTTCATTTTCGCAAATGCGCCAGTTCAGTAGCGATGCTTCGCATGAGTTACGGACGCCTTTAACAGTTCTAAAAGGACAAAGTGAGCTCACATTGGGAAAAGAGAGAAAACCAAAAGAATATCAGGAGGTTATTTCCAGTAATCTTGAGGAAATTCAATATATGTCAAAAGTTTTAGAAGATTTATTTATGCTTTCAAAGTCAGATGAAAATCAAATTGCATTGGACTATGAATCTGTAGACCTTAAATTACTTATTGAAGAAATATGTAGGCACGCCCAAATAATTGCTTCAGAAAAAAATATTAAAATTATTACTGCCTACATTGAAAAAGTTCAAGTTTATGGAGACCCTGTGCGTTTGCGACAAATGATATGGAATGTGATTGTAAATGGAATTAAATACACACAACCTGATGGGGAGGTAACAATATCTTTGCAGGAAAAAAAAGATATAGCGTTGATTACTATTCAAGATAACGGTATTGGTATTTCTAATTGTGACCTGCCACTAATTTTTAACCGGTTTTACCGTGTTGATAAAGCACGTTCTCGCGAAGAAGGAGGTACGGGGCTAGGGCTTAGTATATGCAAGTTTATTGTGGATGCTCATAAAGGATCTATCGATATAGAAAGTACGTTGGGAGAAGGTACGAAATTTAAAATTAAACTACCTAAACAAAATTTATCAACCGCATAAAATCTTATAATGTTAGTGGCTTTAAGGTGTTTATTGTTTGGCTTGTGTTTCAACTTATTGAAGTCATAGGTGGCAAGTCACTTGATATAGCGTAGGTAGTTATTGAATCCAGACTAATGGACGGTAGACCCAGGCTTGGTCACCCACGCTATCTTCAATGTGAACCCAGGGATCTTTAATTTTTAAAACTTTCATTGAAAAATATTTATCAATTGGACTCCACTCAACTTGAGGGTTCTTTCTCCCTGGCTTTTGACGTAAATTTGTTTTATTTTTTTTTATAACTGCACACATGTATTTTTGAGTGGTGAGTGATTGATGAACCCAGTAGGTGTCTTTGTCTAAATCCTTTACTCTAATCCAATTTCCTTCTCTCCCAATTTGTTTGAAGGGCATATATTTTAGTACGCTCCATAGTTTTTTATAATTTTTCCCTGGTCCCTGCCGAAGGTTTGCTTTTTTGCTTTTTATGCAAAGAGCCTCTGCGGTCATGCTTTGTAGTAAAAATGCAATAAGAGCGAAGATGAAAAAAATGGCGGGGAGAAAAAAAAATCTTTCGTTTTGTGGGGCTGTGACGCAAAAAAACATAATAAGCTTGTATGGTTTTTATTTTTTAATGTGTAGTCTAGCTTTAAACTAGAGTAGATATTTTTTTGATATTCAGCTTTGAGGTCGCAAAGGTTTTATTATTACTTGAGATAGTATTCTTAAACAAGCTATCGCTCTGACTCGATCAGCATACCTTATAAATCTATGGTTTTCATCACTGTTGCCCAGTTATTTTTAATTTTTTGGGTAGTAATTTACCTTACTATAAATATGATCTATCTTGTCAGGCTCTATCCGGCCAAAGAGCGGTCTATTTTATATCCCTATCTTTCGGTGTGCATTCCGGCTCGAAATGAAGAGAGAGATATTAAAAATTGCTTAGAATCACTGCTAAATCAGGATTATCCCGCATTTGAGGTAATTGTTGTAGATGATAACTCTTCGGATACTACAGCAAGCATTATTTATTCAATGAAATCGCAGTATTCAAATTTGGTTTTTATATCTGGAAAATCATTAGCACCTGGGTGGTTGGGTAAACCTTATGCTCTTTACCAAGCTTTTCAGGTATCTCGTGGAGACTACTTATTATTTACTGATGCTGATCTTGTGTATCAAAGATACGCCTTAAAAACTGCCATGAATAAGGTGATTGACGAAAAACTTGATTTGCTGACACTCATGCCAGCATCAATATTTGGCTCGTTCTGGGAAAGAGCTATTCAACCTGTAATATTTGGTTTTATTGCAGCATTAACTAATTTTAGAAAAGTTAACAGTCCTGCTTCCCAGAGTGCTATGGGATTCGGAGCTTTTTTATTGTTTAAAAAGGAAGCCTATCTAAAAATTGGAGGACATATTTCCGTACAAAATGAAATACTCGAAGACGTAATGATCGCGAAGATTTCTAAGCGCAATGGGCTTAATATGTTAGTCGCTGATGGTAAATTGCTATTTTCTATTCGCATGTATCATTCGATAAAAGAAATCTGGGTTGGTTGGCGTAAAAATATATTTTTGGCTATGAAAGGTTCCATAATCAGGACAATTTTCTATGTGGTAATGATTCTTTGCTTTGTTGTAACCCCTTATATTATTGTTATAGTAAATTTTTTGGTAGGTGGGGTTGCGTGGATATGTATTTCATTGATAGGGCTTATTTTGTGTTTGATTACAGGTTGCGGTTTATGTCATGAACTGGGGCTTAAAAAATACAACGTTTTTCTTTTTCCTCTAGGGGCTATTGCAATGGTAGTGATCATGTTTAATTCGATGGTGCAAGTTGTTTTTTTTGGACGTGCTGAATGGCGTGGAAGAATCTACAAACAATAGTTGCTTTAAAGGTATATTTGAGTTTAGGTCAGTTTTATTCTAGAGGTGTTCTCGTGACTAAGTATGATTTTGGTTGCTGATAGGTTCGTGTTCTGTTAAAAGTTTATAAAAATATTTTTAAATAATAAAACTTTACTCATTTTTTGCTTTCTGCCAATAACGTTCCATTTCTTCTAGTGAGGCTTCCTTGAGTGTTTGGCCATTCTTTTTAATTTCCTGTTCAATGAATCGAAAACGTTTCGAGAACTTATTGTTTGTAGATCGAAGTGCCTCCTCGGCATCAACCTTGACAAATTTGGCTATGTTTACCAGTGTAAAAAGAATGTCGCCAACTTCACTTTGAACTTCGTTGTTCTTTTTACTTAGTACTGCTTCTTTGAATTCTGAAACTTCTTCGTCTAATTTTTTAAAGACGTCACTTATTTTGTCCCAGTCAAACCCTTCTTTGGCAGCTTTCTTTTGAATCTTTTGCGCTCGAATTAGGCTGGGAAGATTCTTTGGGATACTGTCTAATATGGAGTTTTGGTTTGTTTGGTTCTTCTCTTTTTTTTTTATTTCTTCCCATTGTTCTATTACTTGGTCTGGCGTGTTTAGTTGGCCTTTTTTAAATATGTGTGGATGGCGTCGAACCATTTTTTCATTCAAATTATTTAATACATCTTTAATATCAAATTCACCATTAAGACTAGAAAGCTTAGAATGGAATAATATTTGATAGAGCAAATCACCTAGTTCATCTGTGATTTTTTCTGGGTCGTTTTCATCTAAGGCTTCCAATACTTCATAGGTTTCTTCTACAAGGTATGGTTTGAGAGACTCGCGAGTTTGCACTTTATCCCACGGACAACCGTTATCTCCCATAAGGGTATTGAGAGTTTCTATTAGCTTGTTAAATGAATTAGAAGTGTCATCCATTGAAAACGGTCCTTTAGTTGTAAAATTATTTAGATTTTTCTATCATTTTTTTATAGATGCTAAATTCTTTTCTTGCTTCTTCTTTTCGCCCTTGCAAATAATGTATTTCTCCAATAAGTTTGTGCGCGCGTGACAGCGTGGGCATGTCTATCAAAGCCTTTTTGAGATATTTCATGGCGTCATCGTATTTTTTTTTCTTGAAATAAAGTTCTCCCAAATTCATAGATGCTAAATGAAATGTTTTAAAGTATGTTAATGATTTTTTTAAGTATTCTTCGGCTTTGTCGTAATGCCCCATTGTCATATGTAAATTGCCAATATTGTTTAGTGACATAGAAAATGTGGGGTTGAGTGACAAACTTTTTTCATACGACTTAAGTGCTTTGTTGTATTTTTTTGTTTGGCTATACACCATCGCCAAGTTGTTGTGTGCATAAAAATTTTTAGGATCCCGCCTTGTGATTTCAAGAAATATTTTTAAGGCTTCTTCATTTTTTCCTGCTTTGCTAAGTTTGGCTGCATGATGCATAAGCAAGTTATCTTCGGTTGTTCCCGCTAATGATGAGTTTGTGGTAATAATAATGGCTACAATACCTATGGTACAGGCGATTATTTTTCTTAAGCTATTTGCATTTATTCTGGTCTGAGGGTGGGTTGTTTTTTGGTTTTTCATTATTTATTTAGATAGAAGGATATATTATTTATATAAATTCTAAAATGACTGAATCTGCTAGAAACAGTCCTTTTTTTGAGAGACGTAGGTAGTCTCCTTCAACCGTTACTAATTCTTGTTCTTTTAGCGTTGAAATAATATTTCCAAATATATTTTTAAAGGAAATATGAAATCTTTTTTCAAACTCATCAATATTAATACCTTTAAGTAATCGCAGTCCTAACATGATAGTTTCACCCATGGCTTGCCGAGGTTCAAGCGTTTCACTATGTTCAACTGCGGTCTGTTTGTCTATTATGTGTCGAATGTAATGAGCCGGCAGATTGACATTTTTGAATCGAGTACCATTCATATATGATGATGCTCCTGCGCCCAGTCCTAAGGTATCCGTGTTTTTCCAGTAAGTGATATTGTGTTTCGATTGCTTTTCTGGTCGAGCAAAGTTTGATATTTCGTAGTGGTGAAACCCTTTATTGGTTAGTAGTTCTATTGTTCTCTTGTATAATTCTAATTGGTGTTCATCATCGGGCATAGTGAGCTTTCCATTGGCCTGAAGTTTAGCAAAAGCCGTTCCCTGTTCAATTGTTAAGTTATACGTTGATAGATGTTCTGGGTTTTTATCTAAGGCTTGGCGTAAGTTGTTTTCCCAATTTGAAAGTGATTGATTGGGAACAGCAAACATAAGGTCTAAGGATAGATTGTCAAAGCCAGCTTCTCTTGCACGATCTACTGTGGAATGAATTTCTGTAGGCCCATGTGCTCGGTCTAATAATTTTAATTCTTTTTTATCAAATGACTGCACCCCTATACTGATCCGATTATATCCAGCCTGGCGAATTGATTTCAATTGTTCTAGGTCAATTGTTGCAGGATTAGCTTCTATGGTTATTTCGGCACTCGATTCGATGTTAAATTTTTTGTGACATTCCTTAAGAATCCGCTCTAACTGGTATGCTGCTAAAGTCGTTGGTGTTCCTCCGCCAAGAAAGATGGTTCTTATTATTTTATTTGAAGAATATATTTTTGCGTAATGGCTCATTTCGAGCATTAAAGCGTCAACATATTTATCCATTTCATCGTATTTAATTGGATGAGAATTAAAATCGCAATATCCGCACTTATGTATGCAGTATGGAATATGAATGTATAGCCCTAAAGGATGGTTTTTCATTCTATTGTTTTGCGTTTATATTTTTACTTGAGATTATATGATACGTCAAGACTGTAGTAAGTTATCATGGTACAATTATTTTGTTATCCATGGAAGATGATATGTTTGTTGATCTCTTTAAATTGGAACTTTTTGGGCCATTTTATTTAAGGCTTCTTAGCTAAAAATTAACTTTTATCGCGCTAACTTATCATTGAAAAAAGAAGATATATTTAAATCTGGTTATGCAGCGATTGTGGGTAAGCCCAATGTCGGTAAATCGACGCTCCTAAATCAACTTGTCATGAGGAAAATTGCAGCTATATCGAGTAAACCTCAGACGACTAGAAATAAAATTACTGGTGTGGTTCATTTTCCAGGAGGACAGATCATTTTATTGGATACTCCTGGAGTTCATAAGACCTCATCACAGTTCAACCGCCTCATGGTTAGAGCCGCTTTAAACACCTATAATGATGTCGATGTTGTTTTATTTGTTATCGATGCAAAACAAGGGTTTGCTGAAAATGATATGTTTGTGTTGGACACCTTAACGGGAGTAAAGACTCCCAAAATCCTCATTATTAATAAAATAGATCTTGTTTCTAAGCCAGATGTGCTCGGCTTGATGGCTGTTTCCAATGAAAAATCTATTTTCACAGACATTATTCCAGTATCTGCTTTGCATTTAGATGGAATGGAAGATCTAGGGCAAACGGTTCTTAATTTTCTTCCGGAAGGGCCACAGTATTTTCCAGAAGATATGATTACAGACTGTTCAGAAGAGTTCTTGATTGAAGAGATTATTCGGGAAAAAATAATGCAAAGGACACATATGGAAGTTCCTTATTCCATTGCGGTGGTTGTAGAAGGAACCCAAGAAGGTCATAATGGAGTTTGGGTTATTGACGCAGTGATTATAGCTGAAACCACATCGCAGAAAAAAATTTTAATTGGTGCTAGCGGATCCATGTTAAAAAAACTAGGTAAACCAGCACGAGAAGAAATTGAAAAACGTTTTGGCTGTAAGGTATATCTAAACCTTTTTGTTAAAGTGAAGAATAACTGGAGAGACGACAAACGGAGTCTCCGCGACTTAGGATACCTGCATGATTCAACTAAAAACTGATGATGAAGTAGATATAATGAGAGAATCTGCCAAACTTGCGGCAGAAGTTCTCGTAATGATTGAACCTTTTGTTCAACCTGGTGTTACAACAAATCGACTTAACGATCTTTGTCATGACTTTATTATTTCTCATGGTGCTATTCCCTCGCCATTAAATTATAGGGGTTTTCCGAAGAGTATTTGCTCTTCGGTAAATGAGGAAATTTGTCACGGTATCCCATCTGACCGTAAGTTACGCAATGGTGATGTTATTAATCTGGATATCACCACTTACCTGAATGGGTTTCATGGAGATACCAGTAGAATGTTTCATGTTGGTTCGGCTCGAAAAAAAATGAGTCGTCTGGTGGAAACTTGTAAAGAAGCTTTACAGAGTGCCATTAAGTTGGTGCGACCGGGAGCATTTCTAGGTGACATAGGTGCCACTATTCAAAACCTTGCCGAAGAAAGAGGGTATTCGGTGGTACGTGAATTCTGTGGGCATGGAATTGGGCGGGCTTTTCATGAAGACCCACAGGTTCTGCACGTTGGGAAATTTGGTGAGGGGCTTGAGTTGAGAAAGGGTATGGTTTTTACTATCGAACCAATGATCAACGAAGGAAAACCTGACCTTAAAATTCTTGCAGATAAGTGGACGGCTGTGACTACGGATGGATTGGCATCAGTTCAATTTGAACATACCCTTGCTGTATTAGAAAATGGGTGTGAAGTGTTAACTCGTATCGATGGTCTAACAGACTTCTGATTTTTTTATTCCTCGATTTTAAATTACGGCATAAAATTGTCAGTTTAAATTCTCTCGAAAGTTGAGATTGCTGGAAATTTATTCGAGTCGAATCAAGAATATCTTTGTGGAAGCATATTTTTTTTTTGATTATAAGTTGTCTCCTCCATAATCAGAATATTGGGATTAATTTTATAAAATAGATAAGGACTTTATGATGAACTCTAATAAATTTTAATTGAGGAGATACCGCTAATATGGCAAAGAGTTGTTCATTTGATATTGTGTCCGAAGTAAATATGGCAGAAGTTTTAAATGCAGTTAACCAGACAGTGATGGAAATTCGTCAGCGCTATGATTTTAAAGGTAGTAAGAGCGAAATAAAGTTAGAAGAAAAAGAAAACCAAATAGTCTTAATCTCTGATGATGAGTTTAAATTAAAGTCTGTAATTGATGTTCTTCAGAGTAAGCTTGTGCGCCGCGAAGTCTCTCTAAAGGCGCTTGATTATGGAACAGTAGAACAGGCTGGGGGAAACACCGTACGGCAGGTTGTAAAGCTTCAAAATGGGATCCCGCAGGATAAAGGAAAAGAGATCGTGAAATTTCTTAAGACACTTGGAGTAAAGGTCCAAGGGCAGATTATGGATGATCAGGTTAGAGTTAGTGGTAAAAATAGAGATGACCTACAAGAGGTTATTTCTGCAGTTAAGGAGAAGGACTTTGATATTGCCATGAACTTTACTAATTATCGTTGAATTCATACCTTCTGCTAGGGAGGTATACTAAATACACTCCAAGCAGTGTAAAACTTTTTGAATGATTTTTCTGAAAATTGTTGCCAATTTCTATCAAACTCTTTTGTGTAAGCGGTAATGCTGAATTGACTTTGATTATACAACTCCCCTTTATAGTTTTTAATTAGATCCTTTTTTTTCTTCAGGGTTTTAACTGCTCACTTACTTCGCATACATATAATTTTGACACTCCACCTAAGGAGAGGTTTGTAGAATTTTTTGTTTCCTTTGAAATATTTTAGTTCATATAAAAAGTCTATCTATTCCCCTTTATTAGTACTGCCAGATATAAAAATAGTTGACAAAATCACTTATTTAATTGATAATGAAAATCATTATTATTAATTCCGGTAAAAATATAAACCTTTATCTTGGTGTAAAGTTTTGAAAAATATAAAGTTTTGGTTGGAAATGTAAATTTTTCTTTAATAATTATGCAAGGATTATACAAATGTTGAAATCAGATCTCATTGATAGGGTGACAATTCGCACGAATTTAACTAAATCTCAGATAAAATTAGCAGTTAATTCTTTTATTAATACAATTATAGAGTCATTGTCAGAGGGAACCGATATTGAGATAAGAGGATTTGGAAGTTTCCGGATTCGAGAAAGAAACGCACGAATCGGTATGAATCGGAAGTCTGGACAGAGAATAAGTATCCCAGCTAAAAAAGTTCCTTATTTTAGGGCTGGCAAAGGATTGAAATTAATTGTAGAAAAAAATACAAATGGGAAAAACATGGAAATTAATAATCAAATGTTTAATTAACAAGATTTAACACAAATGGTTTGAGATTAATAATTATTTAAAGTGTTAAAAAAAATAAACAATATCTAAAGCATTTAGTATGCATCTTTTTGAAAATAATTTAAAAGGAGTAAGGTTATGAGTATTGCCATTTTAGGAGGTATTGACAGATTAACTCCACACTATATCAAGCATGGACGTGCGATGGGTTTTCCCAATATAAAGGTTTTTAGTAAAAAAATGCCGAATATGGTCAAACGACTAAGTCAATATGGGGCAATTGTAATTTGCACTGGAAATGTAGCTCACGCAATGGTGGAGGGAACAGTCCGAATGGCTCAAAATAATGGTATCCCTGTTGGGCGAACGCATTCTAGCGGTGTGACTGCAATGAAAAAATGCTTAGAGAAAATATCAAGTTAATAAAGAATTAGTAGGTTTTAAAATAAATATTTTCTCGGGCAGATGACATTATTGAGGCAATCAAGAAACGATAGGTAATTGGGATAGCAGGTGGATATTACTTTCCTAAGGGATAATACTTATTAATTAATGTATCTTAAAATAGTTTTTTGTTTAAGACTACTAAGGTTTTGCTAAATTAATCATGGCTTCGGTGACTCGGGAAATTCCCTGTCCGTCTATTAGGTTTTTACCTTTTAAACTTATTGATTCTAATTCAGTTTTTTTTAAACTGATAGCTTTCTCAAGTTTTTCTATGTCATATTCTCTTCCTAATCCTAAGTTAATCGCAGCACCTAATTTTTCTATAAAAAGTGCTTTGGTTTGCTGGTGCTTTGCCTGATTTATAACAAAGGCTGGGGTGCCAACTGCTATTGCCTCATGGAGAGTTATGCCTCCAGCACAAACAACTGCATCATGTTCCCATAAAGTTTGAGCGATGTTGGATATTGGTTCTAGAATATCTAATGATTTAAATTGAACTGAGAGTTCATTGAGTTTTGCTGAATTGGTTGTGTTATGGCCAGTCAAAACGGTTAAATTGATGATATCCTTTTTTTTAAGAAATAGTTTAGTCAACGGAAGAGTTAGTTTCTGCGGGTCGGTCGCACCCATAGTTATTAGTAAAGAATTTATCGAGGTATTAAAATTGCGTGGTAGATTGTGGTAATGGCTGAAATCAGGATGCAAGACTGAATATTCTGGGCCAAATAATGCCTTTGTATTAGAAGGAATATTTTTAGATTCTGATGATGCCAGGTTGCAATCTATAAGAAGGTCTACATAATTACGTCCTGTTCCTAGATCTTCAAAACTTACGATTTGTCGAGCAAATTGTTTTATTGAAGACACTAATGATTCAGTTGTGTCCTGTATATCCAGAATAATAAAATCAAAAAACTTATCCAAACATTTGGTAATTGAAGATTCTTGGTTAATTAGTCTAGTAGTAAATTGAGACTGGGTGAGTAAATTAATTGCAGGTGTGAATTCAGGAACATAAAATGAAATTTCATAGCCTCGTTTTTTTAGTTCTTTCGCTATGTTGATCTGGCGATAGATATGACCCATTCCATCAGCAACCGATGCTTTGCAATGAATGGCAACATTAGGCATAAATCTTAGTGAAGGTGTAGATAGTTTACGTTGATTCGGGAAAGAATTTCACGATCTGAGTAGAGGGTATTTGATTGTTCTAGGGTTCTTCCTTTAAGTGCTTTAGGAAGTCTTTTAAGTGCCATATAAAACGCTACCCAAAATCTTAATTTTAATCGAAATAAATCGCGCAACAAAAATAGAGGTATATAAAATAAAAATGTAAGTGTCATGGGCCGATCTAAAATATTTTTCCACACGAAAAGGTAGTTGTTTCTTGCTGATATTAAGGAAATATTCCTACGTTTTTCCTGTCGAGTGATTGTGGCCTGAACTTTGTGGTAGGCAATTGACAGTGGTTCGTAATTAACCTTCCAACCACGCTTGAGTGCTCTGTAAGAGAGGTCAATTTCTTCATAATAAAGAGGGTGATACATTGAGTCGAACCCACCTAATTCAAGATATTGCTTTCGGTTTACCATAAAAGCACCACCGCAGGCGAATAATGTCTGGCTGTCATCTTCAGGCGGTTTTTCATATAGATAAAAATGTCCTTTTCGAAAGTATCCACCTCTATTTCCATATAAAAAAGTGCTCTGGTCAAAAGCAAATATTTTTCCGCTGACTGCAAAAATTTCTTTATTGTCGAAATGTTTTGAAAGGTAGTACAAAGCTTTTGAATCCAGTTTGATGTCATTATTCATAGGCATTACAATTTTTGAATCTGTTAACTTTACAGCATAATTGTTAGCTTCTTGAAAACCAAGGTTCTGTGGCGTTTTCTCGACACGTATTTTGGGAAAATTTTTGGCTATTATTTCCAGGCTATCATCGGTGCTACAGTCATCTATAACCATTACTTCGTATAAATGGCTTTGGTCGTATTCTACAGCTTTAAGAACAGTTGGGAGACATTCCTTTAAAAGGTCTGATCCGTTCCAATTAGTTATGATAAGAGTGATTTCTGGCTTCATTAGAAAATGTAATTTTGGAATTAGAGCGATGCTGGTTTTTCTCTACAAGCACACCTTCTATTTAACGGGTAGCAGGGGGGTATTCTTAATTAATTTCAGAGATTACTGATAGAATCTAGTCTTTGACCGGCGTGTATTTAAACTGGCACATTGTCCCAAGTTTTGCGAATAGATTGGTTAGCTTTAAATCCACATAATCTTTTCTGGCCTCCCATTGTATCTTATCAAACTCACAGGCAGTTGGAATATAATCGACTCTACCAAATCGTATAAAAAACTCGGCGAACCAACATTTCTTTAATTTTAAGTTTAATTCAACTTCAGTAGCTTTTTTGACATCGGGCATGAAATGTTCCCAGCTAAAAACTTCGTCAATATTTTTTTGATTAGAATCAACAAATGCTTTGAATGGGTTATTTGATTTTTTTTCCTCTGTAATAGCTTTATCTAAGTTGGGTTTCACCCATTCATGAAGAGCATGAGTGATGTGTTGGCGGGCACGATCCATTCGGATATTATAATCTTCAAGAACATTGTGAGTTGTATAAATAAATAGTCCAATGGTGGTCAATTTTTGTGTGGCAGCGTCTAAGTGTTCACCATCTTCGTATTCCCATAGTTTTACAAATAGTTCTATGATTTTTTCATTATCAATAACTATATCTTCTGTGTCTAGATACTTTAGAATAGGTTCTATGTGAGCGGATGCCTTTTTAGCAAACTCAGTATCTGTAATATTCTCACTATCTTCATTATCAGTCATAGTTAAGCTTCCCAAAAAGAGAGGTTATAAAGAATAGTAGAAAAAGTAGAAGATGTTTTAAATTTCTTCTGTCACGAGCTGTTCTTTTTTTAATACTAACTTAGTTTATTAAAAAATAGCATATTGTGGGGTAAAGGATCAAGGTTATTAGAGGTATCTAGAAGTAGATTGTTTGCGCTAGAAACTTTATATACCCTTTTATTAAGTATCGACTAAACTAATTTTTCTTACGTATGAAACATGATTGTTTTGACATTGTAGTTATAGGTGCTGGAGTCATTGGGTATAGTATTGCTTTTAGGCTAAAACAAGATAGACCGGAACTTAGTATTGCTATTCTTGGTGACCCAGTTAACTCGCTGATGGCTTCTAGGGCTGCTGCAGGTATGCTCGCTCCTTTTGGCGAATGTGCCATAGCGGATGTTTTCTTTGATTTTTGTCGGGAGTCTCTTTTAAAATATCCTTGTTTTATTGAAAACTTGATGGGTGTAAGTGAGATGCCTGTTTATCTTTCCATGGTGGGTTCACTTATGCCTTCATCATCATTTGAAGGCGACTGGGAAGAGAGGCTTCGTTTTTTTCGTGAGGAAAAGATTCCTCATGAACTTTGGACTTCAAAGCAATGTCGTCAACTAGCCCCTGCAATTTCAGAAACATGTGGTGAGGTTGTTTGGGTAGGCGAAGGCCAAGTTAACAACCGAGAAATGCATGATGCCCTTGTAGTCGCTTCACGTAAAATTGGAATTGAGGCTCTTGAAAATAATGTAACCGGATTTCTCTATGATTCTTCTAGCATAGAAGCAGTAGTTACAGAAATAAGAGAGATTCGAGGTCAAAAGTTTATTCTTGCTTCGGGGAGTTGGTCTTCTAAGTTAGGAGATATTCTTAATGTTTCTCTTCCTATGAAGCCTATTAAAGGTCAGATGTGCCGTTTGAAAATGGCAGATCACAAGTTTGATTATACGGTTCATGGTTTGAAAAATTATATTGCTCCATGGGGAGGTGGAAAAGGGTTTGTGTTGGGGTCGACTATGGAAGATAGAGGATTTGATCCTAAAGTTGAAGAAATTGTAATTCAAGATTTAATAAATCGAGCAGCGCAGATTATGCCTTGTCTCAGAGAGGCTTTACTTGTAGAGAGTTGGTCGGGCCTACGCCCAGCGGCTGAAGATTTAATGCCTATTATGGGTAAAAGTTCGCGTTACAATAATCTTTTTTATTCCACGGGGCATTACCGAAATGGAATTTTACAAACACCTAATCAGGCTGATTATATAGTAGAAACAATTTTAGAAACGCTAACCACAGAAATAAAAGAATTTTCACCACAGCGTTACAACTTGTAGTCTAATTTAAATAATTATTTATGTCTAAAAATATTTCGAATGACCATGATCTAGATCGCGATTTTAAGAATATCTGGCATCCTTGTACGCAGATGAAAGAATATGAGTCGGAGCCTCCTCTTCTTATTGATAGAGGTGAGGGAATTTATTTATTTGATAAAGATGGCAAACGATATATGGATGCTATTTCGTCTTGGTGGGTGAATCTGTTTGGGCACAATCATCCAAGCATTAATAAAGCTCTAAAGGACCAGTTGAGTCGAATGGCACATGTAATGTTTGCTGGCGTTACGCACACGCCGGCTATTGATCTAGCTGAGTCGCTCGTTGAGCTAACTCCAAGTAATCTCACAAAAGTATACTTTTCAGATAATGGTTCAACGTCAGTAGAAGTTGCTCTTAAAATGAGCCTTCAATATTGGCTCCAAACAGGAGAAAGTCAACGTACTAGGTTCATTTATCTTACTGGGAGCTATCATGGAGAAACACTAGGAGCTTTATCTGTTTGTGGGATTAATTTATTTCGCGAAAAATTCGAAAATGTGCTTATGAAAAATATTGAAGTTCAAGGACCAGATTGTTATCAATGTCCATTTGACCTTGAACCTAAAAGTTGCAATGCAGAGTGTTTTGAACCTTTAGAAAGAGTACTTGATGAAAATAGAGGGAAGGTTGCCGGTATAATTATTGAGCCACTTGTTCAAGGCGCAGCTGGAATGAAAATGTATCCCCCAATATATCTCAAGAAATTGCAGGAGGCATGTCACGACTCGAAAGTTCATACGATTTATGATGAAGTGGCGGTTGGGTTTGGGCGGACTGGGTCACTTTTTGTTTGTAATGACCATGGCTTAAAGCCTGATTTTCTTTGTTTATCAAAAGGAATTACTTCTGGTTATCTGCCTCTTGCGGCGACTCTGACAAGTGATCATATTTATCAAGCTTTTTATGATGAACCTTTATCGATGAAGTTATTTATACATAGTCATAGTTATTCAGCTAATCCTTTAGCCTGTGCATGTGCAAACGAGACTCTATCTTTGTTGACGAAAGATAAATTTTTTCATAACTTGCGACCTAAAATTAATACCCTAAAAGAAATGGGGAATAAACTGAATGATTTCAAGTGGTGTGGTGAGTTTAGGCAGACTGGAATGATTGGTGCAATTGAGTTGGTGCGTGATAAGTTGAGCAAGGGTAGTTACCCTGTTGGGGATCACGTAGGACATAAAGTTCATCTTGAAGGCTTGAAGCGGGGAATTTTTATAAGACCTTTGAGAGATGTTGTCTACTTTATTCCTCCTTTGATCATTACAGATAAAGAAATAGAGACTATGGTTGAAGTAACATATGAGAGCATAGATGCGGTATTGGGTTAAATATATTAAGTAAGGATGATCTAATGTATGAAGTTATAGTTAAGAGTACATTTTCAGCAGCTCATCAACTCCGTTATCACGATGGTAAGTATGAGAATCTTCACGGTCATAACTGGGCTGCTATCGTTACTGTTGAAACTAAGGAATTGGATGCTATTGGTGTAGGGATTGATTTTGTAGAGCTCAAGAAAATTGTTGAGAGTGTTTTAAGTCGTCTTGATTATAAAAATATTAACGAGGTCCCGCCATTTGATAAGAAGAACCCATCGGCTGAAAATATTGCTCGGTGGTTGTTCGATGAATTAGTGCCCACAATAAATAGCGAGAATGTTCAACTCAAAAGAATTGAGATTAAAGAGTTTGATGATAGTGGAGCGGCTTACTTTGTCTAGTAGCCTTTACTAGAATTTAGTTGTTAGTGTTTAATGGATAAAAATTTCAAACAAGTGCTACCTCTTCGTCAGGTCTTTTTTGAATATTTTTAATTAATTTTTCTAGCCCGTCCCTTTAAAATTTATTTATAGATTATACCGTGTCATGAATGTTTGAAATTCAGATTGGTTAATATATTTTTGGTGTAAAATTATGCTTCATCATTTAATTAAAGATCTCGTTATTTTATTAGTTGTTTCTCTTCCTATAAATATTTTATTTCATAAGATTAAACTTCCGTCAGTCATGGGTTACCTCATTGCGGGCGTTTTAATTGGACCACATGGTCTTGCATTGATTTCAGATGTTCCCGCAGTAAAAGAATTAGCTGAAATAGGAGTAGTCCTTCTTTTGTTTGTGATCGGTTTGGAGTTTTCTCTTGGGCGACTTCTTAAAAATTTGACTTCAGTTTTAGGTGTTGGTGGTTTGCAGTTAGGGATGACTGCAATTATTGCTTGGTTTATTTCTAAAGAAATTGGTTTTCAGCAGAGCCAAAGTATTGCTTTGGGTTTGATTATTGCTTTGAGTAGTACGGCGATTGTCCTTAAAATGATTACAGATTATGCGGAAATAGATACGTTACATGGGAGACTTTGTATAGGCACGCTCTTGTTTCAAGATTTATGTGTTGTCCCGATAATGCTTCTTTTACCTCTTCTTGGGCAGGCGGAGGTCCACACCAGCGCAGACTTCATATTCCAAGTAGTTAAATCCTTAATGGCAGTGGTGGCAATTTATTATCTGTCTCGATTAATTGTCCCTAAGGCCTTGGCATGGGTCGCTCATGTTGGCAATAAGGAGCACCTGACCTTGTCGGTAGTGTTTATTATTCTTGTTACTGGTTGGGTATCGCAAGAAATGGGTTTAACTCTTGCAATGGGGGCTTTAATCGCCGGGATGATCATTTCGGAATCTGAGTATAATCATCAAATTATTCTTGATATTTTACCTCTTAGAGACTATTTCAGCAGTATTTTCTTTATTTCTGTGGGTATGCTTTTACAAATAAATGTCTTTACAGATTTTATTTGGACTTGTTTGTCTCTAACTATATTTTTAGTTTTGTTTAAAGGAAGCCTTACGATGCTAGCCTGTTTGCTTGTTCGGGTGCCTTTGAGAGTTTCTTTTGTGGTTGGAATGAGATTGGCTCAAGTGGGAGAATTCTCTCTTATCCTTTTAGCAATGACCTTGGAACAGGGGTTATTCAATTCTCATGAATACCAACTAATACTTATAGTTTCGATTCTTTCTATGCTGTTTGCACCTTTATTAATTCAAGTCTCTACCGGACTTTCAATTAAGTTTTTTTCAAAGTTAAAATCTAAAGAGATCGATTCAATGCAAAAGCAAGATCCTAAACTCAAGGATCATGTTGTTATTGTTGGGTATGGTGTGGGGGGTAGGACCCTAGCTCAGGTGCTTCTTGAAACAAAAATTCCTTTTCTTGTTCTGGACTTAGATGGAGAACGAGTAAAAAGAGCTTTGACGGAAGGAATCACTTCTCTTTATGGAGATTGCGCCCAAGAACAAACGTTATTTAGAGCGGGGGTGAAAGATGCGCGGATGATAGTTTTGAAGATTTCCGATTATGCAGTTACGGAAAAAGTCGTACGTCTTTCAAGAAGAATCAATCCCCAGATAAAGATCATGGTGCGTACTAGAAGGACAGATCAAGTCGAAGAGCTTAAAACTGCAGGAGCAGATCAAGTTATTCCTGAAGAGTTTGAAACTTCGATAGAGATATTTTCGAGAGTATTGCGAGACTACCATGTTCCCAGTAATATAATTGAACAGCAGGTCGAGTTAATTCGACTTGAGGGCTATAGTATGTTTCGAGGCCTTCCTTTAAACTCAGATAGCCTGAAAAATTTTTCAACTTTTCTTACGGCAACCCTTACTGAATCCTACATAGTTCTAGAAAATAGCTGGGCTTGTGAAAAAACATTAGAGAATATAAATATTCCAGCAAGAACAGGTGCAGTAGTCATTGCTTTGGTAAGAGAGAATAAACCCCTTACTAACCCAGATCCTAAGTTTGTTGTTCTGTCTGGAGATATTTTTATTCTTTTGGGTAGCCATGTTCAATTAGACCAATCCTTGAAAACTTTAAAGTATGGCGAGAATCATGCGGGAGAGAAAGATGTTGATATGGCTAAGTAGCGTTAGAAAGCTCCTTAAGTAAGTTTTTTTTATGATGTGTAATAGTAAAGTAATTTTAAAATTATTTAAGTGTCTGTTTTGTGGATGGGTCATACCTAAAATTAATAACTATGTTCTCATGTTATGAGGACTATTTCTCCGCGAGAGGAGGCTGGAATGCCGTTGTGGTTAATAGTTGGTGCTGGCAGTTTTATAGGTGGAGTTCTAAGGTATTGGATTGGCGGTTGGGTTCAAAGTGGCGCTCTAACTTTTCCCATTGGAACGCTTAGTGTTAACTTTTTAGGTAGCTTGTTTTTGAGCTTGATAATGTATTCTTCTGAATATGCTGGAATGCTTAGCGAAGAGGTGAGGGTTTTTTTTGCGATTGGAATGTTAGGGTCGTTTACCACAATGTCCGCATTTAGTTATGAATCTTTTCGGTTACTTGAGCAGAATGAAAACATATTATTTATGCTCAATATCGCAGGGACGCTGGCTCTTACGCTAGGGGCTGTTTATATAGGGAAGTTGGCCGTGCTTAACTTTATGGTTTGGGTGAAGTAGAAATGTTCAAAAGAATTTTATTAAATTGTATTTAAAAACGAATACCACTTTTAGAGTTAACTCTAGCTCTAGTATGTTTGTTGATTTTTTTGCTGTGACACCCTTCCAATAATCACTTAGCTTTTTAACGAATATCCATGGGTAAGGCGTTGCTTTTATATACGTATTATGTCGTGCAGTATGGTGATGGTGAAAATGATAGGCGTCGTATTTTTTTAAATTTTCAAAAAAAGTCGATGTTATTGAAATAACTTTGTTTTTAGATTGGTCAGTAAAGTGATGTTTTAAAGGATGATATACTCTAGGTAGACTTTCACTTCGTAAGTGCGCTCTAAAATAAAGTCAATTCAGACATGAGGGATAATAATGCCAGATCAAAGAGATAAATATTTTAAGGGTAAACGGATTTCTCCTGATCCAATAGTGGGTGAATTAAGTATTAAAGATCTAATTGATAATCACTATAATGGGTTTAATGCTGCTCGTATTCAGGAGATTTGTCATCTTGTCTCTCAAAAGATGTCGTCTCAAGATGTTTGCATAGGTTTCAGTCTTTCTGGCGCGTTGACACCAGCAGGGTTGGGGGCGTCTTGTATTGTTCCAATGATAAGATCCGGCATAATTGATTATATAGTAACCACCGGTGCTAATTTGTATCATGATCTCCACCATTCATTAGATCTCCCCTTATTTAAGGGGTCGCCTTTCTCTAATGATAGCGAGCTATTTGAAGATGAGGTTATTCGTATCTATGATATTTTTATGGACTATAAAGTCCTTGCTGCAACTGATAATTGGTTGCTGCGAGCCTTTGCAAGACCGGAGTTTCAAAAACGTATGGGAACTCGCGAGCTTCATTACATCTTAGGAAAACTTACTGATGAGGTTGAAAAAGAAAAAGGAACAGTGGGTAAAAGTTTTATTGCGGAAGCCTATCGTCATGAAGTACCTATTTACACTTCTTCTCCTGGGGATAGCACTCTCGGTTTAGATATTGCAGCTCTAAATTTAATTGGAAAAAATATTCAAATTGATTCTTCGATTGATGTTAATGAAATGGCTGCATTGGTTCTTGAAGCAAAAAGAATTGGTAAAAGCGGAGTTATTGTTTGGGGTGGTGGGTCACCAAAAAACTTTATTTTGCAACCCGAGCCAGCACTGCAAGAGGTCTTAGGTTTTGATATTAAGGGACATGATTATTTTGTTCAAGTTACAGATGCTAGGCCAGATACTGGTGGTCTTTCAGGAGCAACTCCCAGTGAAGCAGTAAGTTGGGCGAAGATAGACCCAGACACCTTAAATCAATCTGTTGTTTGTTATAGTGACACGACAATCGTTATGCCTTTATTGACTGCCTACCTTGAAAGTTGTGGAATAAAGCGTGAACCAAAAAGACTTTGTGAAAAAATTCCCGATTTAATGGAAACTCTTCGTGAGAAATTTTTAAATGAGCAAGATCTTATTTTGGGGAAACGTAGTATAGCCGATACAGTTAAATTTCTTAGAGATAGTCGCTGATAAGGTTTGAACTTTTGTTGAATGAAGTTTGATTTTAGACTTCTTTGGTATGTTTAATTATGGGTGGATTTTTAAGTCGTGAAACCAATGGTAGCTTTAATAAAGTCTAATCAATTGACTGAATATTTTTTAAATAGCTATTGCGCATTTTTGGGTTGCATGTGGTTGCATTATTTGTGGGATGTCAGAGGCTAATTCTTGAAAATTTTTCAAGTAAGCCGAGATGAGCGTGGTACTTATATTAGGTGTGGATTATGTAAACTTGGAAGACAATATTAAATAGGTTGATGAGTGCAGTTCTGTTGAACTGATACAAGTATGATTTAGCTTAATCTGAAATGCTGTATTAAATGAATTCTATTGAAAAAGAAAAACTTGAAAAATTAATATTAATTGAAATAAAATCTTTAAAAAAACAGATAGAAACGCTTTGTAAATCGGTTAAACCAGTTGAGCCTGATAAAGCTATCGGGCGCCTTACTAGAATGGAGGCTATTGGTAGTAAAGCAGTTAGTGAAGCAGTTATGAATTCTGCTCAAATAAGGTTGGCTAAGTTAGAAACCGCGTTGGATAAGGTCGAGAATGCCCAATTTGGAGTCTGTATTCGTTGTTTAAGTCCAATTCCCACCGCCCGTATGCTATTGATACCAGAAAGCATTGCCTGTGTTACCTGTGCTGAAAATAAACAAGGACGCTTATAGTTAATTTAAGTCAAAGTCATTCTTGAATTTTTAGTAAACTAACTAATTTATTTATACTTTTTTATTTCAGTTAAATATTTATCAAAGAAATGATGGTGAATTACCAGTTAATTCTTAAAGATTATTGTGTTATAATTTTAAGAATATTTAAGTTGATCGAATGATCTTCCTTTAACCTCGTTTTTTAGTAAGGACTTATAACGTTTGTTATAAGTCTTTTTTATATCTTCTGACGCAATAATGATCATAGTTAATAGTCTTGAAAAATCTTTTGGCGCTCAAAATTTGTTTGAGGGTGTGTCTTTCCTTATGAATGAGGGAGAGCGGGTGGGTTTAGTTGGTAAAAACGGGACTGGAAAGTCTACTCTTTTTAAAATGATCCTTGGTCAGGAATCCCCCGACTCTGGAACTCTAACAGTTCCAAAGGGCTATAAGATAGGCGCTCTAGAACAAATTATATCCTTCACTCAATCAAGCGTTCTCAAGGAATGTGTTCAGGTATTGAGTCCTGAAAAGCAATGGGAGCATTACAAGGCTGAGATAATACTTTCGGGGTTGGGTTTTTCGGAACAAGATTTTCACAAAGACCCTGCAACTTTCAGTGGTGGCTATCAAGTGAGAATCAACCTTTGTAAGGCTTTGCTAGCTAGTCCTAATATGCTACTTCTTGATGAGCCTACCAACTATTTGGATATACTTTCGCTCCGTTGGTTGAAAGAGTACCTGAATAAATGGCCTGGAGAAATGATGCTAATTACTCATGATCGTGATTTTATGGATAAGGTCACTACACATACTCTTGGTCTCCATCGGAAAAAGGCCAAAAAAGTTAAAGGAGATACTATAAAATTTTATGAGCAAATTATTCAGGAAGAAGAGGCCTATGAATTAACTCGTAAAAATTTAGAAACAAAACGAAAAGAAATGCAGTCTCTTGTTGATCGTTTTCGTGCTAAGGCTTCGAAAGCAGCTATGGCACAGTCTAGATTGAAAATGATGAAAAAAATGGGAACCATGGAAAAACTTGATACTGAAAAGAATTTGGGGTTCAAATTCAATTATCTTTCCTGTCCTGGGAAAACTTTAATGACTATAAAAGATCTTTCTTTTTCTTATGATAAAAAAATAGAGAATAACGTTTTCTCTAACTTGTCATTTTCTATTGATAGTCGAGATCGTATAGGAATTATTGGTGCTAACGGAAAAGGTAAATCAACATTGATAAACTGTTTAGCGGGTGAGCTGGTTCATAATTCTGGTTTAATCACGAAACATCCTTCTACTCGTCTAGGACATTTTGGTCAGACTAATATTGACCGACTCGACTCAAAGAATCGCGTGTTGGATGAGATACTTCGAGCCAATCAGAATCTTTCTTTACAAGCTGCTCATAGTATTTGTGGAGCAATGATGTTTGATGGAGATTTAAGCAAGAAAAAAATAAGCGTATTGTCGGGAGGCGAAAGGAGTAGGGTTTTATTAGGGAAAATAATCTCTCATCCTACCAATGTTTTGCTTTTGGATGAGCCTACTCATCACTTGGATGTTGAGTCTATTGAATCATTGATTGATGAATTGAATGATTATCCTGGAGCACTGGTAATCGTTACTCATTCAGAACTTATTTTAAGAAGCTTAGCTAAAAATTTAATTATTTTTCATAAAGGGCGAGCAGAATATTTCCATGGAGGGTATGACGAGTTTTTATCAAAAGTTGGATGGGAGGGGCAACCAACTATAGAAAAAAAAGAGAAAAATAAAATTAATAAAAAGGAGGCTCGAAGGTTGCGTGCATTGGAGCGGGAAAATCAGAGTGCAACAAGCTAACTGTCTTTAATTTGATATAAAATATTTATACAATTAATCTATGACAAAACCTAGGATAATAACCAATGGATCAAGAGCAAACGAACAGGCTGGTAGTCAACTCAAATAAGCCTTTGAAATGGGGAATACCTTCAATGAACTTCCGGGTTGGAGATAATGAAATAAATAGAATATACGATTCGAATCAAAACGTTGCAACAAAAGTATTAAATTATTTTTCATCTTGCACATCTTTTGATTTTGGAAATTTTGAAGAGTCGCTCAATTTTTTTAATAGACTAAAAAGTAACCACAAAGTTAGAAACCCAAATATCATTCCATAGATAATATAAGATTCAGTATCCATACGAGTTCCCTTTATATACCTTAGGTAAAAAATTGGTTTTCAAAGAGTGGCTTTAATACTCGCGATAATAATATCTTT
>Ga0115000_10001291_pt1 | contig 22367 bp, 24 predicted proteins | sample ArcticOcean_MG_C_6_FD_89690 | JGI IMG/M metagenome (GOLD analysis project Ga0115000, IMG submission 89690) | Marine microbial communities from western Arctic Ocean - ArcticOcean_MG_CB8_128 | ecosystem: Environmental > Aquatic > Marine > Oceanic | place: Arctic Ocean: Canada Basin | collected... | reverse complement strand
TGTCAACAGTAATCGTTAGTTTTTTAAGAAGTTTTTTGTCAGGGGTTTTCTTTTTCTGTTCGACACTTGAATCAGTAATCGACTCAGATGAAATCCTTAACTTCTTATGTCTTTATTATATACTATATATCACATACGTCAAGTCCTACATGGGTATTTTATAAAAGAAAGTCAAAGTATTTTTTTGGGGCCAGCCCCCAGTTTTGCCCTTTGTCAACCCCTATGTGGTGCCCCCTATCGGATTTATTAGGGTACGACTTACCCCTTCCACGAGTCGGCAGGGTCATCAGGAAAGCAGGTCAACCCCAGCCTACCATCGGCTACATGTCTAACATCAGATAGGGCGTATACGCCTGCGTGCCAAGTGTCTTTGCATACCACTATAACCAAGTCATTTTCAAACGTGGTGGAAAAACCTTTATCTATCAAGACATTGGCGGCGGCTTCAATGTGGTTATCTGCCGTTGTCCATTGGAATACTCTGCTTGTAGTGCTTGCGTATTGTACTAGGTAATCATTCATTCGCTTATCCTTGTGTGTGTGTGTGTGTGTGTGTTAGCCTGCTACCCATGCGTGTAGACTATCCTTAGTCCACTTACGCCCATTGTCATTAGGGCAACCGCAATCAATCCACACCTTAACCATTATATCCATATCCATTAGCCCTGTATAGGGTGATACGTTGAATATCATGGGTGTAGCAATCTCCTCGCCATCACTATACTTATCATAGCGTACTACAGTACATATCTTCTTAGTCAGTGCCATATCACCATTGTACTCATACTCAATCAGCTCATCGATTACGATACGATGATTGTTGTACATTGTATTAAGGATGTTATCATTAGTTGTCTTCATTGTGTTACTCTTTCGTTAGTGTTGTGTTACTTGTTATGCTTATATTATATACTATGTGTTAGTATATGTCAAGGGCTAATCTTCATATAGTTCTATATGGCTATCGTCGGATTCTAGTTCTTCCCAATTAGCCTCATGATATTCATACTCAGCTAATGCACATTGCATATCGTGTTCGTCTAGTTCAACTGAGGCTACCATAGCTAGTAGTTCGGCGGGTGTTAGTGTCATAGTCTTTTGTTCCTTTCAAGAACGTTTCTTCTTAACTTCTTATTCTTCTATTATATACTTAGTATCGGCATATGTCAATAGCAAACATTAACTATTATCAAACTTTCTTCAAGTTCTTTTCGGCTGATGTTTTCATAGCACACCAACGTCGTGAGCTAATGTTATCAGGTCGTTTGTCAGTATATAGAATGTAGTTCATAAATCGTGCTAGTGTCATTGTATTGTCCTTATTGCTTAACTTGTTATATCTTAAGTATATACTATATATCGACATATGTCAAGCCCTACATGAGTATTTTCTAAAAGAAAGTCAAAGTATTTTTTGGGGCCAGCCCCCACTTTTTGCACTTAAGGAATTAACCTCATGGGCTTACAAGTAAGCTTCTTCAGTCTTAGACCATCTGTTGTAGATGTTCACCTTAACGGTGAAACCATCACGGCGTAACGCCGTCCGATGGGCGTCAGCAACACGAGCGTTTCGCGTTGTCTTGACTAGTTTAGTATCGGCGTAAATCTTAAAGCTTAGTGCTTTATGCATAGTGTGTTTCCTTTCAAGAAACGGGTTGTAATGTCTTAACTTCTTATGTTCTTATTATATACTTAGTATCGTCTATCGTCAATAGCAAACGTTAATTATTCTCAAAGTATTTATGAATCGCAACGTCCAGAGTTTACACCCCATTGCCATTCTTGGGCAAGTGTTTCGTTGTCGTATGGGCAAGGCGTCATGTCAGCATAACCCAATCCACATTGGCGACCTAATTGATATCCAGCCGAGTAAGCTGTGTTGCGGGCGAAGTCTTGAGCGAAGATGAAAAAAGCCATGTTTCGTGTTCCTTAGTTAGTGTTGTTGTTTCTTATGTCTTTATTGTATACTGTATTATCGTCGTGTGCAAGGGCTAACCTTAACATTAACCGATTAAACTATGGAATACTTCAAGTTTATTTTGAGCATTCAATCGTAAACGATTGTCGTTTGCGTCAATGATATACCAACAATCATTAGCGAATGCCATACGTCGCATGTAATCTAGTGCATCTTGCACTGTAGGGAAGTTGGCGTAAACATCGTAGCTAGTGCCGATGTGCTTGATAACTCGAACGTCGTGTGCTTTAGTAGTCATAGTCTGTGTTCCTTTCAAGAACGTGGTATTATTGTTTGTGTTGTTGTTTGTCATACTAGTATTATACATTAAATTGGTTGTGCTGTCAAGGGTAATCGGGTTATTATTTAAGGTTTTTTTCATTATTTGTCGCTATTCGTTATTTAACTTCTTAAGTTCTTATTATATTATATATATCGTCTTTTGTCAAGGGTAAACTTGAATAAATCCCAAAAGAAACGGGGTATTTGTCTGTTTTTTTCAAAAGTCGTGTGCGTGTGCCGGAAAACCCGGGGTGGTGTAGACACAATCCAAACAAAATATTTCTATATGTCTTACCTAAACCCAACCGACTAGCCCCGTATTGCTTCTTTTGTCACTAAAGTGTGTATATATTGCGTCCCATAGTTATAATACCTTAGGAGGATAGAGAATGTCAAGAAGAAAAAGAAATATGAAAGACGTAAAGGCTTTATTGAACGCCCAATCTGGTGAACAGTTAGCTAAAGAGATAGAAAAGGAACTGGAGTTACAGATTCCAGACCCACTATACTCTCTCGCTGAGCTATTGGCCGACGAGGAGAAGCTTAAAGAACAAGACAAGATAACAGCTAAAGAAAACTTCCGAGAACAAGAAGAGCACATCATTGATCTGATGGATATTATAGAAGAAGAAAAACGTAAAGGAAAGATATTCTAATGAAAGTCCCCGAAGGAGTTGATGAGGATGCAGCCGTAGAGACTATAATGAAAATCGCCAAGAGACTGGCCCCTAAATTTGTCTTTGCCTCATATGGTGTAGAAGATATACAGCAAGAGGCTTTCTTGATTGGGATTGCAGGGTTAGAGAAGTACGATACAACTCGCCCCCTAGAGAATTTCATGTACACTCATATCAGTAACAGGCTTAAGACATTTAAACGTGATAATTATTTCAGGTTAGACTATGGCACTGCCGCCCAAAAGATACAGGACCAGAAGAAAAGACTCCTAGAACCTATGGATATTGATGCCCTCTACAATATATGTACAACAGACCAGACAGTAAGTCACGCCCAAGCAAACGAGACACTTTATCTTATTGATCGTAAGCTTCCATCTCATTTACGACGTGACTATCTGAAGCTCCAATCAAACGCTTCTTTGCCAAAAGGCCGCAAGGCTATTGTTATTGATGCCATAGAGAGAATAATAAACGGAGAATATGATGAAGAAGGGTAGATTTTCAACTGAAGAGATGTCTTTTATCGAGGCCAAAGCCGAGGTTCTATCTCCAGACGATATAGCATCGCAACTGGATAGGGATCCCAAGAGTATCCGTGAGTGGATAGGTGAAAAAATTGGTTTCTCTGCGAAGCAAAAAAAAGAAGCGGCGGTAGCTAATGAACTTAAGTCCAAACCATACTATAAGGAGCTAATTCATCAGTTTTCTTCTGAAGAGTTGGAAATGTTTGAGTTTCACTTTAAGAAGATGTGGAGTCAATTTAAAGACGATGTGTTCCATACGGAAGAAATGCAAATAATTGACACCATCAAACTCGAAATATTAATGAATCGTATCTTGAGGAGTCAAAGGAAGGGGCAGTTACAGGTTTCCACCTTTGAACAACTGGTGCTAGAAGAAAAGGCAGTGGACAAGGATCAGAGAGACATGGACTATGTTATACAACTGGAGCGTCAGGTGGCCATTTTAAGAGCCTCACAGGAAACCCTATCCAAAGACTACAAAGATCTCCAAGCTCGTAAGGCGACGATGCTGAAGGATCTAAAGGGCACCAGAGAGCAACGTATCAAGGCGATTGAAGATAGTAAGCAAACTTTCGCTTCATTGGTGAAACAGATAGCTACAGATAAATCATTCCGCACCAAAATAGGCGTAGACATGGAAAAGATGCGACTAGCTATGGAAAAAGAGAAAGAACGTCTGTCGGAATATCATGAATACTTAGACGGAACCGTAGATCAGCCGCTTTTAACACCAGAGACATTACTAGGAGAATAAAGTGAAGGAAAAAATTATGAGCTGGTCGACCGGAACATTCTTTGAGGATCATATCGAGGAATCTATAGAAAAATATAAGCTCGGACACTCAAAGCTGAACGAAAAAGCCAAATCTATGGACGGGATGATACAAGAGGGTGCCAGAAACCTATTGAATCTACTGGCTAGTTTTGATGGATGTCGATATATGCAGATCGGAACATGGAAGGGTGCATGTTTGTACTCGGCCCTTTATAAAAATAACGTTGAGTATGCATTTGCTTGCGACGATTTCTCCCAGTATTCTAGAGATCAGGTCATGGTCCCTAAGTCGGGGTTGGTTAATTTAGACCTTGATGTCATGTTAACTCTAATGCAGCCAGAAGACGAAGGCGAAACTGTAGAGTTTGATTTCTATGACGGTGACTGTTTTGGTATGCCTCTGAATAAAGTAAGGAAGCCCATTAATATGTATTTTTACGATGGGGGGCACAATCTTGGTGATCACTTCCTATCTTTATACTACTACTATCCGGTTTTAGCCGACGAGTTTATCTTTGTATGTGATGACTGGTCAGAAGGAAAGGTACGAACGGGAACGAGGGCTGCAATAGAGCAGTGTAATTACTTAGTTCAAAGAGAATATATTCATGAAAATTTGTTCATTGCTCACGTAGCCAAGGATACACTATGGGGAGAAAGACTCGCGGAAGGAAGAATGGCGAGACTCAAGGCTCACCTATGCACACTAGACAACAAAGGAATAACCAAGGAGCAGTTAGATAGATGAAAAAAGCACTAATATTCGGAATAACAGGTCAAGACGGAAGTTACTTAGCAGAACTTTTGTTGGACAAAGGATATGAGGTTACGGGGGTGACACGCAGAGTAAGCGTAAACACGTTATCTCGCATTGAACATATCCTGCCAAAAATTAAAATTGTAGAGGGAGACATTACGGATGGATTTAGTGTAAGTAAGGTTATAGAAGATGCCTGTCCTGACGAGATTTATAATTTGGCTGCACAGTCTCATGTAGGGACTAGTTTTAAGCAGCCTAGTCTAACGTGGGATATTACAGCGGGTGGCGTTTTGAACATACTTGAGGCCATCAGGTATAGCTCTAGAAAAAGTAGCATTAGATTCTATCAAGCTAGTAGCAGTGAGATGTTTGGTAAAAACTATACGCTAGACACCAACCCAACCCTTATGATGAATACAGACGGTAGTGTTGTCGTAGATAGCCCAGACGGTAAGGGTTTGTATACCTATCTAAAATATCAAGACGAGGACACTCCCTTCATTCCGCAAAGCCCTTATGGAATCGCTAAATTAGCAGCACATCACTTGGTGCGTAACTACAGAGAGGGGTATGGAATCCATGGAAGCTGTGGCATTCTTTTTAATCACGAGAGCGAGAGGCGTGGCGAGGCTTTTGTTACACGTAAAATCACTAAGTGGGTGGGCGAATTCGTTAATTGGCGAAAAACTACTGCCGGTTTCATAGATTTAAGCAGTGATGAAGATGATATACTCCTAATGAATGATGGTGGTGATATCACGTCACGATTTCCTAAGCTTAGACTGGGAAATTTAGAGGCTAGACGAGACTGGGGGCACGCTAAGGACTATGTTGAAGCTATGTGGCTAATGCTTCAGGAAGATAGTTCGGGCGATTTCGTAGTGGCTACCGGAGAAACGTATAGTGTTGGACAGTTTTTAGACGTGGTATTTAATCACGTAGGTATTGAGGACTGGGAATATCATGTTACTATTGATCCGGATTTTTATAGAGCGGCTGAAGTGGATTACCTGCTAGGTGTTCCTAAAAAGGCAGAGACGGTTCTCGGTTGGAAAAGAAAAATTTCATTTATAGATTTAGCAACAAGGATGACAGATAACGATGTCCAGAAGGCGAGACTACAGCGACCCAACATACAAGAAGTTCAGGAGATCCGTACTAAAAAGAGATAAGTATACGTGCCAAATGTGTAATAAGAAGGGAAAGCGTGCTTGGCTAAATGTACACCACATAATAAAGTGGAGTTCTGCTAGTACACTAAGGTACGATACGGATAATGGAATAACGTTATGCCGTGAATGTCACAAGGACGTTACCGGCAAAGAGTCACACTATGTGTTATATTTTAATGAAAAGATACGGAGAAAAAAATGAGTTTACTTAAAGAAGCTATAATTAAAGCGGGCAGAGAACTAGCGGCCGGTGAAGACAGTACCTGTAAGGTTGAATGGGCTGATCGTGGCCAGTACTGGAGAGGTATAAATGCTGCGAACATAGAGCTTGCTCCTCTAGGCGTTTCTGCTAAGTGGGCAGCGGATAAAAGTCACATTGTTCTTGTCTCTGGTGAACCGCCAGCCCCAGCCCCTACACCAGATCCAGTGGTAGAGATTGACGTGGATAAAGAAGAGGAAGATAAACCAAAACGATGGGGAATTTAATCTATAGTGGCTAAATATACAGTCATAAAAGACACGAGAGAGCAAGACGGATGGTTCTTTTCCCCTTACGACAAGTGCGAGGGGATGGAAGTTGATACTCTCCATACCGGCGACTACACCCTTAAAGGGTTTGAGGAAGTTGTCTGTGTGGAGAGAAAGGCTTCTGTGTCAGAAATAGCGATGAATCTAGGGAAAAAGAAAAAAGCATTTTATAACGAAATGGAAAGAATGAAGAGTTTCCACTTTCGCTATCTTCTGTTAGAATTTTCGGCTTTAGACGTTATAGACTACCCTCTTAGTTTACTTAATGAAGAAGATCGAGAGTTGTATAAGTTATACGAATCCGGAAAAGCCAAGTTACCAAACTTTAAAAGATTCAAGATAGTAGAACAGACAAGGATAAGTGGAAAATATTTAATAAAGTCACTAATGGAGATTAGCATAAGACATGATATAAATGTTATGTTTTGTGGAGATAAGAATAGTGCATTTTTAATATGTAATAGTATTTTCAAACGGCTCAATGATCTTTTTAGGGAGGGCTCAGATGACAAAGGAAATCGACCGGATTGGTGATATCCACTCTTTCGGACTGGATGAAAAGAATAGAGAGATATTTCTACAAAACAAAGAAGAAATAGAGAATCCCGGTGTTGATTACAGGATGTCTAATGTGTTCCTTAAAAATATGAGGATACTCGAAACGCAGAATAATGATCCAATAACCATATATATGCAGAGCGAGGGAGGTTGTTGGTATGCTGGCATGGGCATCTACGATACTATCAAGCAGTCGGGATGTAAGACAACAATCGTGGCGTATAATCAAGTAGAGTCAATGAGTAGCATTATTATTCAGGCTGCTGATAAACGGATACTTATGCCAAATTGTATTTTCATGTGTCATTTTGGTTCTACTGATCTATCTGGGGACTTCTTAAGTTCTCAAAATTTTGCCAAGGTAGATAAAAGGAATATGCATGAAATGGTAGACATCTATGCTGAAAGATGTTACAAGACAGGGAGACACTTTAAAGACGGGGGTTATTCTCTATCTAAGGTTAAGGCATTAATAAAAAGGAAAATGAAAGACGGTGATTGGTACCTAAGTGCCGCAGAGGCTGTGGAATATGGGTTTGTTGATCACGTTTATTCAAAGTCATTAAAAATATGAAGGACTATAGTAAACAACTAGAAGACGCTTGGTTAGGTATTGATGTTGATGAATCTTCGTTATTTAATCCTATGGATTTTGTAATGCAGGACGACTCTGATAACGACGCTTTGCTAAAGAGGCTATCATGGCTTTTGATGCGTCCGGAGTACTTTTCGTTCGCTTGTAAATATATATTGAATGTTGAGCTTTCTCCTTTTCAGGCGTTGCTCATGCACGAGATATGGAACAGAAAGTTTCCAATGTTAATTGGCAGCCGTGGTATGGGTAAGTCATTTTTACTTTCTGTATACCCTCTTCTTCGTTCGTTGTTTATGCCTCGACGACAAATCATTATAGTGGGTGCTGCCTTTAGGCAGTCGAAGGTTCTTTTTGAGTATATGGATACAATCTGGAAGAACGCACCTGTACTTAGAGATCTATGCTCCACTGGAAGTGGCCCTAGGAGAGATGTTGATAGATGTGTCATGCATATTGGCCAAAGTCGCATAACGTGCCTCCCTCTAGGCGATGGCTCGAAAATTAGAGGACAACGTGCCAATGATATTATAGCTGATGAATTTGCGTCGATACCTCGTGATATTTTTGAAAACGTTGTCGCTGGTTTTGCAGCTGTCGCTTCTTCCCCCATCGATAAGGTCAAACAAAAGGCTACAGAAAAACGTGCTGAAGAATTAGGGATTCCTGTTAGTCGTCCAGAGTCGGACGGGATGATAGATAGATCAAATCAAATTATTCTTTCGGGTACTGCTTATTACGACTTTAATCACTTCTCGGAATATTGGAAGAGGTATCGTGCTATTGCTTCGAGCGGCGGTAACGTTACCAAATTGCAGGAGGTTTTTGGAGGTCCTGTTCCAGATGACTTTGATTGGACTGAGTATTCTGTAATAAGAATGCCTGTAGATAAACTGCCAGATGGATTTATGGATAGCGGTCAAATAGCTAGAGCAAAAGCCACAATTCACGCGGGTATATACAATATGGAATACGGTGCTGTGTTCACCACAGATAGTCAGGGGTTCTTTAAAAGGAGTCTGCTTGAGTCATGCACCGCGTCTCCCACTAGTCCAGTAAAGTTTCCCTCTGGTGATGTTTGGTTTGAGGCGGATCTAAGGGGTGATCCTAATAAGCAATATGTGTTTGGGGTTGATCCTGCTTCTGAAGTCGATAACTTTAGTATAGTGGTAATGGAAGTAAACCCAGACCATAGAAAAATAGTTCACTGCTGGACTACCAATAGACAGCAACACAAGGATAAGCTAAAGTCTAGGATAGTTGACGAAGATGATTTTTACTCGTATTGTGCTAAGAAGATCAGAAGCTTAATGAAGGCATATCCATGTTCTGAAGTAGCGTTAGACGCACAGGGTGGTGGTATAGCGGTTATGGAAGCTTTGCACGATAAAGATAAAATACCAGAAGGTGAACTACCTATCTGGCCTGTTATAGAAGACAAACCTAAAGATACAGACGATCAATCTGGGCTACATGTCTTAAGAATGTGTCAATTTGCTAGGGCTGATTGGCTAGCGGAAGCGAATCACGGGTTAAGAAAAGATTTTGAAGATAAGGTTGTTTTGTTTCCGTATTTTGATTCAGCCAGCTTAGGTATAGCATTAGAGGCGGATAAGTCTTCTGGTACACAGTACGATACTCTAGAGGACTGTGTTATGGAGATAGAGGAGTTAAAAGATGAACTAGCAATGATTGTAATGACGCAGACCGGAACGGGCAGAGAGAGATGGGATACACCCGAGGTTAGAACTGGTATAGGTAAAAAGAACAGGATTAGAAAAGATCGCTATTCTTCCTTAATCATGGCCAACATGTCGGCAAGACATATCACGACTGTAAAGGAAATGCCAGAGTATGGTGCATTTGGAGGATTTGCCGGAGAGACCGGCTCTAGATTTAAAAATGACAAACTTTTTCAGGGGCCCGCTTGGTTTACAGAAAATATGGACAATATTTACTAGGTTGTGTATAGTAATGTGATCGATAATATGATTGTCAATAGTATTGTAAAAACAGAACCATCATTGGAGTTAAAATAATGTCAGAACCACTATTTAAGACTTGGGCGAGTGACGCAGAGAAAAATACGGTTTATGGACTTAATGATTTAGATGGATATGACGGTGCTGTTTATCGTTCTCAGGCACATAATAACAACTATGGTAGACAAACGTATATAGACATTGAGTCGAATCGCTCAGTAAGACCTAGCTTTTCAAGATCTGATTATGACGCCTTCCGTCCCGGAGAGGCCGTGCCGACACAGCAAAAACGCATTATAGGAATGTGCATGGGTGCTTACGATAAGGTCGGTATCATTAGGAATGTTATTGATTTAATGAGTGACTTTTCTAGTCAGGGGCTCGTGTTAGTACACCCCAATAAAACTATTGAGAAATTTTATAGAAAGTGGTTTAGTCAGGTAGGTGGGAAAGATCGCTCAGAGAGATTTTTAAATTATCTATATAGAACCGGAAACGTTATCGTTAAACGGAGAACCGCCAAGCTAAACAAGAAGAAAGAAGCTGATCTACGTCGTGCCGCTGGTGCCGATGTTCAGATTGAAAGCATTCACGCCAAACGAAGGGAAGTTCCTTGGGTTTATGACTTCCTGAATCCCCTTGCTGTTGACATTAAAGATCCCGGAATGTTTGCCGTTGGAAAGCCTAGTTACGTTCTTAATCTTTCCAAGTACACTTACCAGTCTTTATTAAAAAGCTCACAGAGTAATAGAGGTGCTTTTAAAACTCTCCCGTCAGACCTGCAAAAAAGGATTGAATCTGGAGATAGAACCATACCTTTAGATCCAGAGTCTACCTTCTTCTATCATTACAAAAAAGATGATTGGCTACTGTGGGCGAACCCAATGATCTATGCTATCCTAGATGATATTGGTATGCTTGAAAAAATGAAGCTAGCGGATTTAGCGGCTTTAGATGGAGCCATTTCTAGCGTGAGACTTTGGACTCTTGGTGACTTTGATCAAAAGATAGTTCCAACCAAGGCGGGGCTAAATAAGGTCAGAGACATTTTAGCAAGTAATGTTGGCGGAGGCACTATGGACTTAGTCTGGGGTCCTGAACTCCAATTCACAGAGAGTCAATCTCAGGTATATAAGTTTTTAGGATCAGAAAAATACCAACCCGTGCTGACTAGTATATACGCTGGTCTTGGAATACCTCCCACTTTGACGGGAGCCTCTGGAGCCTCTGGTGGATATAGCAATAATTATGTTTCACTAAAGACCCTGATCGAGAGACTAGAGTATGGTCGTGAGGTTTTGTCTCAGTTCTGGAGACAGGAAATCGAATACGTACGACAGGCTATGGGCTTTAGACTACCGGCAGAAATACACTTCGATTCTATAATTCTATCCGACGAGGCGGCACAAAAGCAGCTACTTATTAGTCTAGCCGATAGAGACATTATCTCACAAGAGACGCTACTTGAAAGATTTAGAGAAATGCCCGGAATAGAAAAAGTTAGAGTCAGGAGAGAAGAAAGAGAAAGAGAGAATGATTCCTTGACTCCTAAAAAGGCTGGTCCATATCATAATCCTCAGCACAAAGAGGATGTCGCTAAGATAGGTATTACCAAAGATGTTGTAAATACCGAAGAGTATTTTGAAAGACTTGACATTCCTTATCGGGAAAGAGAAGAACCTTCTGTAGAAGACGCGGCTCCTCCGGCAGTAAAAGAGGAAATGGATAAAGAAGAAAAAAGATCAGAAGAGCCGGGCAGACCTCCTCTTTCTAAAGATGTAGGTCCTAGAAAACAAAAGCGTGTTCTTCCGAGAAGTGGTGAAGCTACGAGTGCTACGTTATGGGCAATAAACGCACAGCAAAAAATATCTACCATAATGACACCTATCGCCTGTTCGCATTTCAAGAAGAAGGATGCTAGGGCTTTAAGTAAGGCGGAAGTAAGTCAACTGGAGTATTTAAAGCTATGTATATTAACTGGCATGAAGCCATTTATTGAAATTACCCCAGAGCTAATAAAAGAGCTAGTGGAACAAAATACTAAGCCTAGCGAAGCGTTTAATTCTTTAGCAAAATCCAGCATAGAAAGCTTCTCATCTGTTAACGGCAGAAAGCCTACTACCGCAGAGCTGCGACACATACAGGCATCTGTATATGCCCAGCTGTCTTGTTTTAGGTAAGTTGGACCGCTAGTTTACCTTTTTTGTGTAATAATCCCTACAGAGGAGTACTTAGCTATGATAATATATGATCAAGAAATAAGAGACGGTATTGGCGACCTAATTAAAAGTAATAATACTATTGCTTGCTGTGCCTTGGCAGAAAAGAATAATACACCCTCTCCTGAAGATATAGAAGAACTTCAGAAGATGATTGCGTCTATAAAAGAACGCGATGATCTAGCAACAGCAGAAAATAAGAATCAAATAGATTTATATTATATTAAATCAATTCTAGTCAGCACAGGCTGGAACAAAAACGATGACGTTTTTGACCCGGCGGAACTGTGGCAAGCTAGAAACACTCCAGAGGATAAGCCTTTCAACTTCATGCATGATGAAAAGGATATTATTGGCCACATAACCGCAAATGAGGTCGTCGATTTTGACGGCCATATTGTCTCGGAAGATTCCGAAGCACCCAGTCAGTTTAATATACTGACATCGGCTGTAGTTTATACGGAGTGGTCTGATCCAGAGCAAAGAGAACGGATGCATAAGATTGTGTCCGAAATAGAAGATGGAAAATGGTTTGTTTCGATGGAGTGTCTTTTCCCAAAATTTGACTACGCGTTATCCGGAGAAAACGGCGAGACAAAAGTAATCAAACGAAACGAGGCTTCTGCCTTTTTAACAAAACACTTAAGATCCTATGGAGGAGACGGAAAATACGAAGATTACAAGGTTGGTAGATTACTCAGAAACTTATCGTTCTCTGGTAAAGGCTTGGTTTCAAAACCTGCTAACCCACGAAGTGTAATTTTGGAAGGAAATGATTTTTTTGATGAATCACAGGCACAAATATTAACAATATCTTCATTAAAGGAGAAAGATATGTCAGATAGTTACGAAAAGCAGGTCGCTGATCTGCGTGCTGAATTAGCCGAAGCAAATACGGCTAACGAAGTATTAAAAGAAAAAGTTATTGCTGAACAGCAAGGTGAGTTTGAAACTAAAATTCAAGCATTAGAAGCAACTATTGCGGGGCACGCTGAAAAGATTGCCGAACAAGAAGTTGCCGCTCAGTCCTTAGCTGAAACCATTACTACGTATGAAGAATCTATTGCCGCAAAAGACGAAGTTATTGCTGCAACAGAAGAAGCACTCGCAGGAATGAAAAAGAAAGAGGCTACGATGAAGCGTCAGGGACAGCTTGAAGAAGCTGGTTTTGAGGCCGAAGAAGCCGCTGCTACTGCTGAAGATTTCAATCATCTTGATGATGAAACTTTCGACAAGATCGTTGCAACTATGAAAAAGAAGGCTGGAATGCCTCCTTGGATGAAGAAAGACGAAGATAAAGACGAAGATAAAGATAAGAAGGAAGACAAGAAGGAAGACAAGGCTGTTATGAAAAAGAAGGCTGAGCTCGAAGAAGAAGTAGATTCTGCTGAAGCGAGTGAAGAAGTTCTAGAAGCAGCAGAGGAACCGACAGAAGTGGCCGTAGCTGAGGCTATGGGGGAAAACGATCCCGCTGAAAGTCTTCGTGCAGTCGCAAGTGAATGGCTTGGTTCTGTTTTACAATCTAACAAAAACGAAAAGTAATTTAATCTTTAAAAGGAGATTTCATAATGGCTCTCAAATCAGATAGAAGTACGCTTCAAACCGATATTTCGTTCTTTATGAACGAAGCGGCTACGAGAGGTGGCGTTGTAACATTAAGCACCGCTGGTTCTGGTGCGTCTATGGATAATGGTAACGCTGTTGTTACCTATGCGGCAAACGCTTCGGGCAAAGTCCCCTTGGGCTTGCTCGTTAACGATATGGTTGATATTGACCTTACCCGTCAACACCTCAACCAACATAAAGACGAAGTTCAAAAAGGTGGTAAAGTTACTCTTCTCCAAAAGGGTTGGGTTGTTACCAATGACTTGGAAGGAACTTCCCCAAATGGCGGCGACACTGCTTACTTGGGACATAGTGGTAAATTAGCTACCACCAACATCGTCTCTGACGACAGCGATTCAAACACAAATGGTCATGGCCGTATTGTGGGACGATTCTTGTCAGATGTAGACCAAAATGGTTATGCTAAAGTTTATATCGACCTTCCAAATACTAATAAGTAATAACACCTTTAAAAGGAGAATGAATAATGTCAATGAAAGATAGACCTACTCCGGAATTTATCGAATTGCTCAAGCGATCCGGTGATTCGGATAAATCAATTGCTATCCAAGCACAAAGGGAAATCGCTAAGGCCCTTGAACTTCCTTTACGTAAAGGTGTTTTGTTTGGTGATATCGTCGGTAATATTTTCGAGGCTATGCCTCTAGAGCCGGGAGCGACTCCAGAATTTCCATTGGATCTTTTGGCACCCGGGACTGAAACCGATCATGTAGCATTCACTAACCCCGGCAACGGACGCATTCCAGAGCGTCATGTCGAAGGTGATTACGTCATGATCAATACTTACGGCATCACGAGCTCGATTGACTTCTTGCTCAAGTATGCCCGCGAAGCTAACTGGAACGTTGTTGCAAGAGCCATGCAGGTTCTTGAATCTTCATTCGTGAAGAAAATCAACGATGACGGTTGGCATACACTTTTGGCCGCTGCTGTAGACCGAAATATTTTGGTTTATGATGGTGATGCTGCTGTTGGTCAGTTTACTAAACGACTAGTCAGCCTCATGAAAACTGTTATGCGTCGAAATGGTGGTGGTAACAGTGTTACTGCTCCGGGTCGATTGACAGACATGTACTGCTCGCCAGAAGCGATTGAAGACATCCGGAACTGGGGTGTTGATCAATTGGACGAAGTCTCCCGTAGAGAAGTCTACACGGCTTCTGATGAAGGTGGTCCTCTTACCAGAATCTTTGGGGTCAATCTACACGATCTCTTTGAATTTGGCGACAATCAAGAGTATCAAACCTACTTCACTTCCGACCTCGGTGGCTCTATTCAAGCTGCTGATGTAGAACTTGTTATCGGTCTTGATCAGGGTGCAAATGATAGCTTTATCATGCCCGTCAAGAAAGAAGTTGAGATCTTTGAAGACGAAGCTCTTCATCGTCACCAACGACAGGGTTACTACGGTTGGGCTGAAATCGGCTTTGGCGTTCTTGATAACCGAAGAATCATAGCAGGTTCTTTCTAAGAAAGAAATCTTTATGACTCGAAAGCCGCTCCGAAAGGGGCGGCTTTTTTCTTATAATGTGTATATATTTTGAGTAGTTTTGATTTTATATCAATCCTAGACAGTGATTTCTATTTACGGAGATGAATATGTCTTTTGGTGCCAGTTCATTCGCAGAAACCTCATTTGCCGAGGAGGGAGGAACGTCCGTAATAGTTACTCCGGGGAGGTTTGTGATTTTCCCCTTAAATGTAGACACGATGAAGACCCCTATTAGGATTAATAGTCTAGCGGACTTTAATATTGATCTTAATACCACGCAGGATCACTCAGTCAAAATCAACAAAACCATAGAATATAATTTAAGGAGATAAATATGCCAAAAGGGTTATCACAGCCATGGGGGCTGTACTCACGCCAACTCCGCCGGTAATTAACTATCTCAACTAGTAAAAAGACAGGAATCTTTTAATGGCCTTTAAAATAGCGGATAGGGTTAAACAGACAACCCCAACCACTGGAACTGGTGGTGTTAGCCTTACCGAAACTGTTAACGGTTTCCAGAGCTTTGACGCTGTACTAGCTAGTGGTGATACTACATTTTATGTAATAGAAGAAAATGATAAATTTGAAGTTGGCCTTGGTACCTATGGCTCTAACAATCTTGTTAGAAGCTCAATATTCAGCAGTTCCAATAATGGAAGTCATATAAGTCTTGGGGGTAGTGGTGTAGTCTCTATTACGCAGCCCGCCAACAACGCTGTATATCTCAATACCGACTCGAATACGATAGCTTCCTCCGGAGTTTCTTTTGGTGGCGTTAATGATATCTTAAGACCTGCGAGTGGCACGTTGTACTGGGGTGATACCAATATTGGTCTAGCTTATACTCCCGGCAGCGGATTGACTTTAGTTGGCCATCAGTTCAACGTATATGGTGGTAGTGGTCATTTTGTTAATCTCGATGTCGAGGGAGCTTTCACAGCAACAACCAAATCTTTCTTGATTGATCACCCTAGTAAGCCCGGAATGAAATTACAGTATGGGTCTTTAGAAGGTCCGGAAAATGGAATATATGTCCGTGGCATAACCAGCGGAAATATTATCGATCTCCCTGATTATTGGCCTGACTTAATAGATAAACAAAGTATAACCGTTAGCCTAACGCCACAGGATCATCCTCAGCCCAACCTATATATTGAGTCACATAATGATAATCAGATAGTCATACAGAGCGATAGAGAGATAATGGCTCACTATACTATCTTTGCAGAAAGAAAAGACGTAGATAAACTGGAGGTCGAGTGGAATGAGTCATAGTGATTTTGACCAGAGGCATTATATTATACTATCTGTTTCCGATGTGGACAAGTTAGTTTTTAATCAGGTTCTTGAAACCTCCGTATATACTATGAGAATTAGTGTGGATGGCACTCAAACGTTTATTAAGTACGACGGAGAAGAGCCCGAATGTTTGTCTGAGTGCGGTAGTAAAAGCGAGCCCTATTCTTATGATGAGTTTTTAGCGATTGTCTCAACTGCTGCTTGGTCGGAGGTATTACATAATGTCGATCCATTATAACCCCACTATCACCACTAATGGTCTCATATTTGCTCTAGACGCAGCCTCTCGCCTCAGTTATCCGGGAACTGGGTCTGTGATCACCGGCCTGTCTTCTGGGGTTGATGCCGCTCTTGTTAATTCTGTTAGTTTTTCTCCAGACAATTATGGGTATTTTGCCTTAGATGGTGGAGATGATTATATATCAACCAATAAGGTGGATCTTTCTAACGTTAAACAAATGACAGCATGCATGATGCTAAAAGCTGGATCTTCCGCCTCTACCCAGATGTTGCTGGAGTTCTCTACAAATTACAATTCATTTGATGATGGTTTCTTTGTGAGTTATTACGACTCGATAATCGGATATTCTTCGTCCATCATGGTCGGACGAAGGGGGGATATTGGTAGAAATATTAGAACTTTTAATAACGATATATTAAGCGGAAATGCTTGGACATATTTATCTATTGTATATGACGGAAATGAGACCAAATCTCAAAGATGTCAGATGTATGTAAATAGTATAAAACAAACACCCAGCCAGCCCCACAGCGTCAACTGGGACGACGACAATACAAACAATTTAGGCAATCACGGCCTTTACATCGGTGCTAGATCTGGTGCAGTGGCTCCTTTTTCTGGGGACATAGCGTGTTGTCATGTATATGATAGAGTATTATCATCCAAAGAGATGTACGCAAATTATTCAGCAATCAAAACAAGATTTGGACTATAAAACTGGAGAAATAAATGACACAAGACATACTTATAACGCCCGGAAGTGGAGAGCCTCAAATACTCTTTCGTGGTTCTGGTGTTAATGACACTCCGGTAGAACTAAATACTATATCCAACTATAGCGGGGCCCATCCGTCTGGAACATCTTTAACGTTTCAAGGCTCTGAGGGGGCATTATTAACAATATCGGATAATCTTTCTAGCGGAACTCTATTCAGTGTTGCTGATATTTCTGGATTACCCGTTATAGAGGTTAATGCTAGTGGATACGCTAGGATAGGCGGTCACGGTGCTAAACTATCGGTTGGTTCCACGTCTCAAGATCCTGAGTATGCTCTAGATGTGTTTGGTAGCGGGAATTTTCGACAGGGGATCATTGTTTCATCCCAGCAGCCCGCCACAACAGGAAATGCCCTGTATAATATTGGCGGAACACTTTATTTTAATGGCTCTACCGTAGGGGGTGGTGGTAGTAGTTACGACGATACTTACGTTTCTGGTATTGCTACGTACGCTTCTGGAAATACAGCGAATATTGCTTTTGGCTCAGATGTCGAAGGCGACATTCTCTACCATGACGGAACAAGCTTTACAAGACTCGCTAAGGGTACGAACAACTACGTTTTGACAATGAACGGGAATGTTCCTAATTGGGAGGCTTCGGCTGGCGGTGGTGGTATTAGCCAGTCAGACTTTGACTACGCCTCTGGTATCGCTAATTACGCCTCGGGTCAAGCTATTACCAACAAGGCTAACATAGCGACAAACACGACCAACATATCCACAAACGTATCTAATATTTCCACTAACGTTACTAACATTTCGACAAATACAGCAAGAGTAACGTACGCTTCCGGCCAAGCTATCGCAAATGAAGCCGATATAGCAACTAATGTCACGAACATAGCAACGAATACATCTAGGGTTACTTATGCTTCAGGGCAAGCAATAGCCAATGAAAGTGACATAGTAGCCGTTTCTGGTATAGCTCACTACGCTTCTGGTCATGCTCACGACGATCTATATGTATCTGGTGTGGCAGCCTATGCTTCCGGCCAAGCGATAGAAAATGAAGCGGCTATTGCTACTAATGTCACAAACATTGCTACCAATGTCACGAATATAGCGACTAATACTAGCAGAGTGATTTACGCCTCTGGTCAAGCTATAGCCAATGAGGGCGATATCGTAGCTACGTCGGGGATTGCTAACTACGCTTCCGGTCAGGCTATTGCGAACGAAGCAGACATTGCTACCAACCTGACGAATATTACTAGCAATACGAATATTGCTACCTACGCTTCTGGCCAAGTCAATGTTGGTGTAGCTGGAACGGCAGATGCTTCTAAAGCTATAATACTAGATAGTTCCAAGAGTTTTACAGGAGTTAAAGATGGGGTTTTTAACCAGTTTGATTCATGGGTAAGAACTAGCGGTGTTGACGTTGGAGCCTCTGGCATTGTTCTTGCAAACAATACTCCTACCGTAACCACGAATACGCTATACAACGACGGTGGCACGTTGAGCTGGAACGGTTCTGCGGCCAACACAACATATACAGCCGGAGACGGCCTTGATCTAGTCGGAACCACATTCTCTACAGACCTTAAATCTAATGGCGGTATTGTCATAGAGGGCACCGAGTTAGCCGTGGATTTAGGTGCTAGCTATATAACGGGGACGTTAGCTGATGGTGATATAGCTTCAGCCTCAACGTGGAACGCTAAACAGGCAGCTTTAACGTTTGGTATTGCTGACACTAACGCAGTGAAAATAGATGACGCAGATGCTGCGGATAATGATTATGCTAAGATCACTGCTACTGGATTAGAGGGTAAAAGTTACAATGAGGTAAAAATTGATCTTACACTCGATAGTGTAGAAAATACGGCTCTTTCTACATGGGTTGGTACAACAAACATTAATACGTTAGGCATCATTACCGCTGGCACATGGAATGGAATAGCTATTGGAGATTCATATATATCCTCTGCTTCCACATGGGACGCTAAGCAAGACGCTCTTACGTTTGGTATCGCAAATACAAACGCCCTGAAAGTGGACGACGCTAGCGTTGCGGATAATGACTATGCTAAATTTACAGCCACTGGTATTGAAGGCCAAACCTATACAGAAGTTAAAACCGATTTATCTCTCGGTAGCGTAGAGAATACAGCTTTATCAACATGGGCTGGTACAACAAATATTACCACGCTTAGCACCATTACCACTGGCGTGTGGCAGGGAACCGCAATTGATGGAACCTACATTGATATAGAGGGCACTGAAGTAAAATCCACTACCAATGGTAACGAAGCTGCAACTAAGTACTTAAGGGCAGATGGCGATGGAACCTGTAGCTGGCAAACAGTGAGTGGTGGAGTCGCGTCGAATAGTTTTGAGACGATCTCTGTTTCTGGTCAAGATAACGTTGTTGCTGAGTCTGCAACCGACACTCTTACGCTTGTTAATGGTTTAAACGTTACTATTACTACGAACGCTGCTACCGATACTATTACCATAGCCGCCGCCAACACAACTTATGATGCCGCAACTAGTTCAGCATTGGGCTTGATGAAGCTAGAGGACGACACAGAGCAAAGCATTGCAGCAAACGCGGTAAGTGCTACGGCGGGTAGAACTTATGGGGTTCAGTTCAATAGTAACGATCAGGCTGTTGTTAATGTACCTTGGACCGACGCTGGTACAACATATACAGCGGGAGACGGTCTAGATCTAACTGGCACAGCATTTAGTACGGATCTCAAGTCTAATGGCGGTATAGTTATAGAGTCTACTGAGCTAGCGGTGGATCTTGGTGCTTCTTCCATAACTGGAACTCTTGACGAGGGTGATGGTGGTACTGGCTTAACTAGCATATCCACATTGTTAAATTCAAATGTCACTCCCACATCCCTTAGCCTTGTAGTTGGAGCCAATGTTCAGGCTTGGGATGCTCAGCTAGACACTCTTGCCACTTGGACTGCCGCTCAAGTAACCACTATTGGTAATATTGGTACTATTACTACTGCTGCCGACATGATGATTTACACTACTGCTGCTGATACTTTTGCGGAAACCTCAATCACTACCTTTGGTAGAAGTATACTGGATGACGCAGATGAAGCGGCATTCAAAGCTACTGTTAATCTTGAGATAGGTACAGATGTGCAGGCTTATGACGCTGATCTTGCTGCGATTGCTGGGCTGGCTAGTACGGACAGTAATTTTATAGTAGGTAGTGCTGGTGGATGGGTAGCAGAAAGCGGGGCGACCGCAAGAACCAGTTTGGGCGTTGACGCCACGGGAACAGATAATTCACCTACAACAACTATAGCTGGTTCATATGACTATATCAGTGCAGGCGGAACAAAGGGGCATACGCTTACATTGGCACAAATTGACTTAACGACAGATGTTTCGGGAAGTTTACCTGATGGTAACATAGCTTCGGCAGCTACATGGAACGCTAAACAAGCAGCCCTAACGTTTGGTATTGCTGACACGAATGCGGTGAAAATAGATGATGCAGATGCCGCGGGTAATGATTACGCTAAGCTCACCGCTACTGGGCTAGAAGGTAGAAGCTACAGCGAAGTAAAAATTGATCTTTCACTTGATAGCGTAGAAAACACAGCCCTTTCTACATGGGCAGGAACAACAAATGTTAACACGCTCGGAACCGTAACTGGCGGCACATGGAACGCTACTGCAATAGGGGCTTCTTATCTTCCTGTCTTGAATAGTATTACTGCTCCTACTGGAGACGTGTCCTTAAACAGTAATAAGATTACAAGCCTGACAGACCCTACCGCTGCACAAGATGCAGCGACCAAGTCTTATGTAGACGCGATCAAGAGCGGCTTGGATATAAAGGATTCTTGCGTAGCAGCAACTACTGCGGCAGGAACCCTTCTTTCTAGCTTTAAAAATGGAGATGTTATTGATGGCGTAACATTAGTTACAAATGAAAGAATTTTAATTAAAGACCAAGTTGATGGTGCTGAAAATGGTATTTATACAGTTAATGCTTCGGGTGCTCCGACGAGAGCTACCGACTTTGACGCAGATTCCGAAGTTACGGCAGGAGTGTTTACATTCATAGAAGAAGGTACTGCCAATGGCGATGCTGGTTTTGTGTTGACTACTAATGACCCCATTACAGTAGGTACTACCGACTTAGTATTCACCCAATTCTCAGGAGCGGGTCAAATCACCGCTGGTAGCGGTCTCACAAAGAGTGGGAACACTATTAATGCGGTAGGGACTAGTGACAAGATTGATGTTAGTGCAGACGCTATAACCATATCCCCTACTTATGTTGGGCAGGGATCTATAACGACCGTTGGGGCTTTAGCCGCTGGCTCTATTGCTACTGGATTTGGTAATATAGTCACCGCTAACACCCTCGACATTTCTAGCGGCACACTAACCACATCGGCAGCCCAAAACCTAGCAATCGTTCAAGGTGCCGCGTCAAATATAGATATTGGCACCTTCTCGTTAACAGCCAACACCCTTGTTTCAGATGTTGTCACAGGAACCTCTCCATTAACAGTAACGTCAACCACCTTAGTCGCAAATTTAAATGCTGACCTGTTAGACGGTCAAGAGGGTAGTTATTATCTAGACTATGTTAATTTTGCAATTGATGACGATGAGATACCTATTGCAAAATTAGCCTCAGACTCTGTGAGCTATGGAGGGGTTGAAGTCACTTTGGGTGCAAGCGATACTACCCCAGCATTCGCTTTAGATGACGCGACTGGACTACCAATAGTGGGTGGAACAACTGGAACTTTATCAGTGGCTCGCGGTGGAACTGGAGCTACCACTCTTACCGATGGCGGTGTGTTATTAGGTAATGGAACAGGTGCAGTTGTTGCGATGGCTGAGTTAGCAGACGGAGAGATAATTGTAGGCGACGGAACTACCGACCCCGTTGCTTTGGCTGCTTTTA
>Ga0115000_10001290_pt1 | contig 22396 bp, 16 predicted proteins | sample ArcticOcean_MG_C_6_FD_89690 | JGI IMG/M metagenome (GOLD analysis project Ga0115000, IMG submission 89690) | Marine microbial communities from western Arctic Ocean - ArcticOcean_MG_CB8_128 | ecosystem: Environmental > Aquatic > Marine > Oceanic | place: Arctic Ocean: Canada Basin | collected... | reverse complement strand
GTCGCATTCCCAATCGTTCGTCGTGTTTTCGCGGGTCTGATCGCTAACGATCTTGTTAGTGTTCAGCCGATGAGTCTCCCTTCGGGCCTCATCTTCTTCCTGGATTTCACGTTCTCGTCAGATCTGGGTGGCACTGAAGGTGCACAAAATGTCCGCTTTGGTAACGTATCAACCACTGGCTCCATCTATGGTGGCGACAAGGTTGGTTCACAGTTGACCGGTGGTCTTAACTTGCTCAGTAGTTCTGGTATTGACCTTTCTGGTCCTCGTACTGTTTCTGCTCGCGGTTATGCTTACGGTTCCCCAACGGGTTCAGTTGTTTGTGCTGATAACGCAAACACTTGTGAAGAGAAAGATACTTTCGACGTGGCTAAAGCTACAGAAGCACAGAAGAAGCTCATTAGCTTTGATCCGGACATCCTTGCTCTTTCGGGCTCAGGTACAGAATATAATGTTCTTGTGGTTGACACTGATAAGCAGAGTTATAGTGCACAAGATGCTGATTTCGATAACCTTGGTGCTTTCACTGTAACCCCTGCTAACGCTACTATTGTTGCTGGTGTTAATGGTTGGCGTCAGATTCGTCGTCTGACTCAGCTTGTGGATTCTACTGAAGCGGCAACCACTAGTGGTTCTGCTGTCCGTATGTGTTACATTGCAGTTTCTGCTGCAGCCAACATCGCGGTCGGCATCTCGACTGCTCAGGTTCCGATTCGTGACAACTTCAACGCTGCCGGTGCCATTGGTGCTGTCGTTGGTGCTGCCGAGTGGGGACTTGAGAACAACGCTGACATTCCTGAGATTGACATCAAAGTCGATTCCGTGGCTGTCACCGCTAGTACCAAGAAGCTCAAGGCTAAGTGGTCACCGGAGTTAGGTCAAGACCTTAACGCCTACCACAACCTTGATGCCGAGGTTGAGCTTACAAGTATCCTCTCTGAGCAGATTGCTCTTGAGATCGATCGCGAGATCGTTGGTGACCTTGTTAACGGCGCAACTGCTGCTACCTACTACTGGTCGCGTTCACCTGGCTTGTTCTTGAACAAGGTCACAGGCATTGAAATCGGTGCATCTTCTGCTGCTCCCGACTTCACTGGTACTGTTTCCGAGTGGTACGAGACTCTCGTTGAGACCATCAATGATGTGTCTGCACAAATTCACCGCAAGACTCTTCGCGGCGGAGCTAACTTTGTTGTCTGCGGACCTGAAGTTGCTAACGTCCTTGAGTTCACCGCTGGATTCCGTGCCAGCGTTACTGCTGACGACGATAAGGGTAGTATTGGTTCAGTCAAGGTTGGTTCCTTGAGCAAGAAGTTCGATGTCATTGTTGACCCGTACTTCCTCCGCAATGTGGTCCTCATCGGCCGGCGCGGCTCCTCTTTCCTTGAAAGCGGATACGTGTACGCACCGTATGTCCCACTGCAGACCACTCCCACAATCTTCGGACCAGAAGACTTCGTGCCTCGCAAGGGCGTGATGACTCGTTATGCGAAGAAGATGGTTAGACCCGATATGTACGGTCTAGTTATTATCCGTGGCATGCTCGGCGAAGCCGGCTCTACTGGCGCGTAAACAATAGCTTAGTAACCTATTATAATGCAAAGCCTCCGTTTTTTAACGGGGGCTTTCATTTTGGGTAGAACTACTTATAGGTGAGCCTCTTCGGAGGCTCGTATTTTTTATGATATGATTACAAACGGAGGATTATAAAAATGGGAAGTAAAAGAGTGGGCTTGGCTAGAACCCAAGCACTAATACAAAATTTAAAGAGAGAATTGAAGCTAAACGGTAGCCAGCTTACCGGAGTTGAGCAGGTGGGAATGGCACCAGAACAAGACGGTTATGGCGTATACGAAGCCGTGTACGAGACTGATTTTGGTAGTTATACTGCCACAGCTACCGACGACGGACTGCAGAAAACTATTGCAACATTGCCAGCCAGTGCACGCATATTGAGTTGCCACATTATTTGCAGTGAAGTTTTTAGTGACGACAATGTAAATTTAAGCGATTTGGTACTTACAGCCACAACACTGACGGCTGACGCCACTGTGGTACCAACGTTTAGTATCCTTACCGGTATTGACCTCGGTAGTGCTACCGCTGGTGCTCTAGGTGGCATCACTGGTGCCACTTTTGCCGCCGGAACCGCCGATTACGTTGGTGATGGTGGCGCGGGAACGCAACTCTGCTGGATCAACGGGGGCACCGGCAACGGAACCACTGCAAAAACTAGTGGAAAGATTGTTGTGTACCTTAAGTGGATTGGCTCTGCCGGCTCCACAGCGCTCACGACATTCTAAATTTAGAATTTAAAATATAACTTTATTTTCCCCCCTTCCCTTTTAGGTTGGGGGGTTTTTCTTGAAAAGGTCGAACTCCTAATTTTTTTTCGTCTCCAATTTTTTGAGATTTTCCTTTTTTTTCGTTTAGGCGAGATATCAACTATTTACTACTGAACTAAACACATAGGAGTTCCCATGGGAAAGAAAAGAAGAATGTTGTCCGCAACTAAAAAGTTTGCAGTGAAACACGGCAATCACCCAAGAATGCGAGCAATTTTAGCCGCGACAGAAACAACTACCCCCGAGCCAGCAATAAAGGCTACACCCCCCACACCTAAGACGGTTGCAAAAGTTGAAATGGCACCAGTAATCGAAGCGCCACCAGAAGTGGTGACCGAAGAGGTTATAGCTGCCCCAATTGAGGAGATAGTAATAGCTACTCCTAAGTTGAAAGCAAAAACCGTTGCACCCAAGCCGACTACGAAGACCACCACCAAAAAGAAGGCCACTACCCGTAAGCCACGTAGAAAAGCTACAAAAACCAAAACAATTGACGCAACTACATAAAATAAACGTTTCTGCGCATTGATTTGAGTTTTGTACGCCTCTTTACTATTTATTCTTAGGAGGGACTTTGGGTGCCCACACAACTTAATCCGAAATCAAATACTAGCACGGTTATTCTAACCAGTACCGGCAGTGCCGCCCTGGTTGCTGCCGCTGTACCATTTGGTATTTATACCGGCTCTAACGAATTTTTGAGTGGTGCCTCAACCCAGGTCGCCTATGTCTATAAAAAGCTTGGTGGGGACGTCGTAGACATCGAATTAACGCCATCTAACGTCTATTCTGCCTATGAAGAGGCAGTGTTAGAGTATTCTTATATTGTTAACCTGCACCAAGGCAAAAATATTCTTTCGGATGCCCTCGGGAATACCACTGGTACGTTTAACCATCAAGGCGAACGAGTAGATGGTCCGTCAGGGAGTGCCCTGCGGTTCACTCGGTTCCAAATGACTTATGCCAAGCGCGTTGGCGATGGATTGTCGGCAATTGCCGGCTTCGGTGGTACTGTGCCGGAATATTCGGCTTCTTTTAGACCAAAAGCTCAACAACAAGACTATGATATTCAAACAATCATTAATAGTGCTAGCAAAGCGGGCCATGACGACCGAGGAAAGCCAGTCCCGTACTCCGGTGCAGTCGACGGCAAGCGTGTTTATGTCACTAAAGTCTTTTATAAATCTCCAAGAGCAATGTGGAGGTTTTACGGTTATTATGGCGGCATGGGCGTCGTGGGAAACATGGCGACATACGGACAGTATGCGGATGACTCTACTTTTGAGGTGATCCCAACATGGCAGAACAAGATGCAGGCGATTATGTATGAGGACTCCTTATTCACTCGCACATCACATTATTCTTATGAACTAATCGATAATAAACTCAGACTTTACCCAACTCCGGGCCACTGGGACATTTCCGACATGGATCGCATGTGGTTAAGGTTCTATGTCATGCCGGATGCATGGGACTCTAACTCAAATATGGCAGATGGCACCGAGGGTGTTAATAACGTTAATACACTGCCATTCAGCAATCTACCTTATAAAAATATCAATTCCATGGGTAAACAGTGGATTAGAAAGTATTGTCTTGCGCTTTGTAAAGAGATGCTGGGGCAGATTCGAGGTAAGTTTACTACGATGCCGATTCCTGGGGATAGTGTAACGCTAAACCATAGCGAATTGCTTTCGCAGGCAAAAGATGAACAGACTGAGCTTAAAGACAAGCTAGTAGAGATGTTGAAAGAGATGGAGTACGGCGCCCTCGCCAAACAAGATAGCGAGAAGACCGAGGCAGTGGCCACAACCTTTAAGAATTCCCCACTGCCGATATTCGTGGGGTAATGTGAATGGCGAACGAATGGAACAGACCTAAGAACCCGCCACCACCGCTTTTCTTTGGCAAGAAAGAGCGTGATCTGGTTAAACAAGTCAATGACGAGCTTATAGAGAAGGTCATTGGACAGCAGATCCTTTATTACCCGATTGACATTGAAAGGACCGACTTTCACGATATGTATGGGGAAGCTATAGAAAAAACTTATCTCCCACCCGTCCGTGTTTATGCTTTGGTCGAATTCACCGAATTCTCCACCGATTATTTGGCAGATGCCGGCATCGACAAGACTTGGGAGATTAACGTACATTTCCATAAACGCCGCTTAGAACAAGATCAAGACATGTATGTTCGAGAAGGTGACTTTGTTTTGTACGGAGATTATTATTACGAGATAGTTAAGTTAAGCGAAGACACAAAACTATTTGGTCAAGTTGAGCATGGTTTTGAAATTTCTGCAAGATGCAGAAGAGCAAGAAAGGGGTTATTCGATGCTTCCTGAAAATTTTGATTTTGCAATGTTGCCTCCTGATTTTAAAGAAGGTACACTTGAAGATATAGGAATGCTTGGATCTAGTATCGAAAGCATTGATTATGCGATTACGTCATGGTTAAAACATGACCTTGATCTATCCGCTCGCACAAATGAAGGATTTACGAAAGTTCCTGTGTTGTGGCAAGCCCCTGAGAGATCATATCAGATTAAGCACGAAAAGTCTCTTCGGGATAATGGCGGTGCACTTAAACTTCCAATCGTTAGCATCACGCGCACTTCTATTGCCAAAGATCCGACTCGTAAAGGTTCCTTCCAGGCAAACCTTTATTCTAGTAATAAAGATGGAAGAACCGGCCGTATCGTTATTGCAAAGAAAATCGTGCAAGATAAGACGAGAAACTTTGCCGTTGCCGCGAGCATGAAGAAAATAGTGGGTGAGCCGGGCCAGGCTTATTACCCTCGCGTGAATAAAAAGGTAGTAATCCAATCCTTATCCATTCCAATCCCCGTGTACATAAATTTAGAATACAAGATTATTTTAAAATCTGAGTATCAGGAACAGATGAACAGCTTGGTAGCCCCTTTTATCGCGAGAACAGGACAAATCAATGCTTTTACTTTAAAAAGAAACGGACACTTATACGAAGCTTTTATCAATCAAGACTTTGCACAGACGAACAACGTCGATGATCTACAAGAAGAGATGCGTATGTATACAACAGAGATAGGAATCAGAGTCTTGGGGTATCTAATCGGCGAAGGTGTGAACGACGATAGACCTATTGTGCGTGTCGACGAAAACACAGTTGAGGTTACATTTCCGCGTGAAGTTTCACCTGTTCCCGGCAACGAAGGCTTTTTTGAGAAGTAGTTCAGGAAGTAAAATACATTTTATTGATTCTCTTCAAGACTTTTGAAGTTGAAAATACTATTTACAGATGATTGACAATCATACTCAAATTACTTTAAAAGAGAGGAAGGGACCAAAAGATGTCGGTAAAGAATTTTAAATTTGTATCTCCAGGAGTTTTCATTAATGAAATTGATAACTCCTTTATACCAAGAAACGCTCCAGAGATTGGACCAGTAGTCGTCGGCCGCGCGCGCCGCGGCCTGGCAATGACCCCCGTTAAGGTTGAATCATACTCAAAATTTGTTGAGATGTTTGGAGATACCGTACCTGGCGGCGGAAATAGCGATATTTACCGCGAAGGCAACTATACTTCCCCTATGTATGGTGGCTACGCTGCCAAGGCTTTCCTCCGCTCTAACGTCGCACCTGTTACTTACGTGCGACTTCTCGGACAACAGACTGACGCAGGCCGAACCGCTGGTGGCGCCGCCGCCGCAGGTTGGGCTACAACGAATGCAGGACCAACAGCTGCCATAGGCACCACTGGTGGAGCATGGGGACTTTGGGTTTTCCCACAATCGGGATCGACAGTTGGCGCGGACGCCATTATTTCTGGAGCCGCTGCAACAGCGTCCCTTGCCGCAATTATCTACACGCAGACCGGTGTTCCCGTTTTGTCAGGAAACTTATACGGAACTGGAACGGTCGGCGCCACAGACTCCGATGGGAAGGCTGGAACGCACGGCGTTCAGGGAATCAACACTATGATTGAAGCCGGCAGCGATGGACTTTTCGCCCTCATCTACACCGCTTCGTCAGTGAACAAGAAAATTAAGTTCGACCTTAACGACTCTTCCGAGAACTACATTCGCAAGAAGCTTAATACGAACCCACAACTGAAGACTGCGGGCGATTTCTACCCGCCTGCTAGCGAAGTTAACTATTTCCTCGGAGAAACTTTTGATCAAGATTTGCTTGACCGTGGTTTGTCCACTAACAAGAAAGTGGTTGGAATGATCACCGCTTTGGGATATAATAATCTTGCCGCTGACAAAAAGTCGACTGGCTTAGACACCGAGAACACCCCAGCCCAGATGAAGAAAGTCGCCTCCACCGAGGGGCGTACAAGTTGGATCATTGGGCAGGACTTAGGAGCCGCAGACGAATATTATGCTCCAGGTAAGCAAAAGCTTTTCCGCCTCGTGGGCCGCGGCCATGGCGAATGGCTTATGGACAATGTTAAGATTTCAATTAGCAATGTTCGCCAATCTAACAGCTCCGTTAGCGATTATGGAACATTCTCGGTCATCCTTCGTGATATGAATGACTCAGATAATGATGTTGTCGTCCTTGAGCGTTATGACGAGTGCACTCTCAATCCAGCTAGCCCCAACTTTGTCGCCCGAAAGATCGGTGATAAGTATGTTAAGTGGGACTCCAAGGAGAAGAGATTACGTACGTACGGCGAATACGACAACAATTCCAAGTTTGTATACATTCAAATGAACGCCGACGTCGAAGCCGGCGCAATTGATGCCGTTACACTTCCTTTCGGTTACTTCGGGCCTCCAAAACTTCTGGATGTTTCGGGTGCCACGAGTCGAAAAATGGTCGCCGGCGGACATGGGATATCCGTCTCAGTTAACAGTGTCTCCGGAACTTACGTGTCGTTCCTCGGCTCTGGTTCTCTCGCTGGCGGAACCACGGGAGCCGGTTATAACTCACCCGGGTTCTCGATACCCAATTCAGCCTCCTGGTGCCCCAGCGACTGGGGCTTCGCTTCGCCGGAGCACGGACTCATGGCGGGTAGTGGTACAATCGACACCCTTGCTCTCAAAATGGAATTCCCGAAGGCACGTCTTAGATATTCGGCTTCTGCTGGTGGACTTACTGATCCTCGAAATGCTTACTTCGGTATGCAAACATCTCGCGGAACAAACAGTACCATCTCAACCCCTGGGATTGGTGAAATGCACAGAATGTGGTCCAAAAACTGGCCAGATGATCCAACTGCAACCGCCACAGCGGCCCAAATTGGTGATCGTGGATATAACGGTTGGGGATATGTCTTCTCACTCGACGATATTATCTCAGGCTCAACTGGTGTATTCTACTACGCTTCCGGCTCTCGTACTAGGGAGGAGTCCTACACAACTGGTAGTTGGAAAGCTATTCTAGACGCAGGATACAACAAGTTCACTGTGCCTCTTTGGGGTGCATTCGATGGCTGGGACATTACGAAACCAGATCCCTCATATAACAAGGGAATGACGCCTGGTACATCTACGGAACTCAATGATTATATTTTCCATACCTGGGCCCGCGCAATGGACACAGTTGCAGATCCTGAAGCAGTGGATATGAACATGCTCGTCGCCCCCGGACTTACAAACAACCAATTAACCGAGAAAGCGATGGATATCTGCGCGGCACGCGGCGATGCTATGGCTCTCATCGACTTAGCAGACGTATATTTGCCGACTCACGAGATCTACAAAGCTGATAAAGCAGACCGCCTTGCTTCCACTCCGAATCAAGCAGCTACATCTTTACGAGATCATAAGATTGACACAAGCTACGGCGCCACTTTCTACCCATGGGTTCAAACCCGGGACGAGGGTACCGGAAAGCTTCTTTGGATTCCGCCAACTGTCGCTATGATGGGTGTTCTTGCAAGTTCACAGAAGAAGTCGCAACTTTGGTTCGCTCCCGCCGGTTTCAACCGCGGCGGCCTTACCGAAGGTGCAGCAGGACTACCAATTCTGAATGTAACCCAGCGTCTAACTTCTAAGGAACGTGATATTCTTTACGAAGCACGCATCAACCCGATTGCGTCTTTCCCATCCACTGGAATCGTAGTCTTCGGTCAGAAGACGCTACAAGAGCGCCAGTCGGCACTGGACAGAATCAATGTACGCCGCTTGGTGATTTACTTGAAGAAGCAAATCTCCATCATCTCGTCCAAGATTCTCTTCGAGCAGAATGTACAGGCAACTTGGGACAGGTTCCGTTCATTAGTTGAACCATTCCTCGCCAATGTCAAGGTCACCTTCGGTATCACTGACTACAAGTTGATCCTCGACGAAACCACCACCACCCCTGACTTGATTGATCAAAACATCATGTATGCGAAGATTATGGTCAAGCCAGCACGCGCCATCGAGTTCATTGCGATCGACTTTGTTATCGCATCAACTGGAGCGTCTTTTGACGACTAATAAATTATGAACAAACTAGTTACAATATCAAAGGAGATAACTTAAAATGCCATTCTGGTCCGTAGACTTTGGTGCTGAAGGAAGCACCCCCTTAAAAGATCCAAAGAGGTCCTTTAGATTTACAGTACAATTCACGGGAATTCAAGATCCCAATGGAAACTCATCGACTCTTTGGTATGCAAAGTCAGTTCAAAAGCCCTCCTTTAGTATTAGTACTGCAGAACACAAGTATCTAAACCATACTTTTCAGTACCCAGGCTCTGTTACTTGGAACGAGTGTGCAATTACTCTTGTTGACCCGGTAACTCCAGATTTGACTGCAACTCTTTCTGACATTGTGGTACAATCAGGATATTCACCCCCTACTAATGCTATTGATGCGGATCAAATGGGAACTATGTCTAAAGCTAAAGCCGCTGGAGCACTTGGAACAGTCTATATTACACAGATTGATTCCGACGGCAAGCCGCTTGAAACTTGGACCCTATGGAATGCCTTCATTACAGATGTTAAGTACGGTGATCTTTCTTATGGCGAAGATGAGTTAACTGAGCTGAGCGTTACGCTTAAATATGATTGGGCCCGCGTCCAGACAGCAAATAATTCTGCAGCAATTGCCGGCGGCGGAAACGAATTCTTCGGTGTATAAAACAGACAATCCATAATCTGAGAGGTGTATATTGTCAAGAAATAGAGAACGTGTAGGTGGCACAAAGCAAACACATGCTGATCCACCCGTTCCACAAGCAACAGAAGGAGCGCAGGAATCCCCCTTTTCCTTCGTCGTTCCTACTTCCTTCGTGGACCTACCATCTGGTGGGCGCTTTTACGCAGAGGATCACCCCCTGCATAATGAGTCCACAATTGAAATAAAGCAAATGACTGCGAAAGAGGAAGATATCCTTACTTCGAGATCATTACTTAAAAAGGGAATTGCTCTTGATAGAGTTTTACGCAATGTTATTATTGATAAGCGCATTGATGTTAACAGTCTTCTTATCGGAGATAAAAACGCAATTGTTGTTGCAACCCGTGTTTCGGGTTATGGCAATGAGTACACAACTGGTGTTACGTGCCCAGCATGCGGAGTTAATCAAGAGTTTATGTTTGATTTAAATGAGTGCGAGGCAAAGGATACAGCTGACGAAGCTGAAGATGCTGGTGTAACCCCCAATGGGGATGGTACGTTTAACGTTGCTCTTCCTCGCACTGAAATTGATGTTACTTTTAGTTTAATGACCGGCCGCGAAGAAAAGAGGCTTTTAAAGCTTCTCGAAAGTTCAAAGCGCAAGAAGGACGGAGAACACAATATTACCCAACAGCTTAAAACAATTATTGAGCAGGTTAATGGTGATGATGATCCAAAACTCATTTCATATGTAGTCGAAAACCTTCCATCGCTTGATTCTCGATATTTGCGAAACGCATATAAAGCCACCAATCCGGACCTGGATCTTACGCAAGAGTTTGTATGCTCTGAGTGCGATCACGAGCAGGAAATGGAGGTGCCGTTGACAGCGGACTTTTTTTGGCCTGACCGATGAGTATATGCAGAACGTATATGAGCAGTTCTTCTTCCTAAAATACGCCGGCGGATGGTCGCTTACTGAATCTTATAATTTGCCCGTTGGGCTTAGGCTATGGTTTACCCAGCGTCTATCCAAACAGATCGAAGACGAAAATGCAGCTATGCAAGATTCACAACGAGGTGGTTCTTCAAGCCAGACGTTGTCATCGCATAACCAGCCCAAAGGCATGCATGGGCCCCCCGGAAAAGGTAAGAGATAGAACTCTTGCCTTTTTTGTATTCATACTAATTATTCTATAGCGAGGTAATCACTTTGGCAAAAGACGGAAAAAGCGTAGAGACCCTAGCGGCGGAAAATGAGCTTATTCGCGAAGGTATTGCCCTCAACGAAAAGAACTTAAAGATCGCCGAGAAGAAGCTTCTTGCGCAAGAAGAATATGCTACCAAAGAAGCCGCAAACCTTGAAAAAAGACGTGCACGGCAAGCGCAGTCTTTGCAAGACCGAACCGCTGCGCTCGCGAAAGACGAGGTCGAGATTGCGAATCTGGAGAAAAAAGCCAGGTTCTCCATTAGCTTTGGCAAGCGAATGGAACTGCATGAAGAAGTAGCAGAGAGAACGATGGAGATATCCAAAGAAACGCTTTCGATCCAGGAGGCAAAACTCAAGCTAATGAAAGATGTTGGTAAAGCTTCTGATGAAGAAATAAAAAAACAAGAACAGAAGATTAGAAATAACAAAAAGCAGATCAAAACAAATGAGAAAAACTTAAAACTTGGCAATGAGGCAGTCAGCCAAGGCAAAACGATGCTTAAAAATCTTGGCGCGCGCGCTCTCGGATCGTCTAAGCTTAGCTCTGCAATTATGGCAGGAGGGAAGGGCTTACACAGCATGTGGAAGATGGCGAAGGGACTTAACTTAGCTCTTAAGGCTGGCGCAATATCTGCGAGCACGCTCACCGCTGCTCTTGGCATCGGCATAATTCTCTTAGTAGTCGGCGCCATCGCCAAACTTGTAGAATGGACGATAGGGCTAGCAGTCAAGACGAGAGATGCAGCAGTTGCCTTCCAGCGCGCCACCGGCGCAGCAGCAAAATTTGGTGCAGCAATTCCCGCATTGGAGTATAATATGCGTGCGGTAGGCGTTTCCATGGAAGAAGCGACCGCAGCCCAGAACGCACTTTATACTAGCACAACTGATTACACGATGGCTTCTGCTGGTGCAAGGAAAGATTTATTGAAAACAACCGCCCTTATGGGAGAATTCGGCGTGAGTGTAGGAACTTCCGCTAAGATCGCGCAGCATGCCACCAAGGGACTGGGAATAGGTATCGGTGGCGCAGACGAACTTCTGTTGGGGCTATCCGCCCATGCTCAAGATATCGGTGTTCCCATCAGCAAGATGGCAGAAGACTTCGCGGCCAGTGCCAATGAACTCAAGCGTTTTGGCAACGACGGTGAGAGAGTGTTCAAGAGGCTTGCGATGGTTTCTAAGGTCACAGGAATGGAGATCGGACGCATTCTTGCAATCACCGAGAAATTTGATACTTTCGAAGGCGCTGCAAAACAAGCCGGACAGCTGAATGCAGCAATTGGTGGTAATATGGTCAATGCGATGGATCTTATGATGACGACCGATCCCGTGGACCGCTTTAATATGATTCGAGATAGCATTCTAGACGCTGCTGGGTCCTTTGACGATATGAGTTATTACCAGAAGAAGTTTTATGCGAATGCTGCAGGACTAAAAGATGTGGGTGAATTGGCAGCGATGATGTCCGGAGATATGGGTGCGTTAGATGGCAATATTGGCCAGACCTCCAAATCTTATGCTGACCAACGAGCAAAGGCTAAAAGCTGGCAAACCACAATGGAAATTCTTAAAAATACGTTAACCTCCTTTCTCCCCACGATGCAAAAACTACAGAAGCCACTTCAGAAGATGTTGGATGCTTTTGCCGATGGCGAAGGTCCGCTTAAAGAACTCGGGAAGTCGTTTGAATATTTAATGGAGGAACTGCTCATTCCTGGAATGCTAGCGCTACCGGATATGATTAAAGATGTCATAAGCAAGTTTACTTTGGTATCCGACTGGCTCAATGAGAATAGACCCATGATCAAGGGATTTGCAGACGATATGAAGGCGCTGGCTGTGTTCATGTGGGATCTCTCATACCCAACGCGGATGTTTTGGAAGCTTCTCCTGATGATGGGTGTAGGCATTTCCAAGTTCTGGGCTTCACTCAAAAAGAGAAATTCCCCGAGTTTCCTTGATTTGTTTACAGGAGGCGTCTTAGAAAAAGGCTTCAAGCTAGCCTCAAAGGCTATAGAGCTGTTTTTCGCTCCGATTGTAGCTCTTGGAAAGATGTTAAAATCTTTGGGACACATGCTAGCAGAAACCTTCAATTTCGCCGGTATTAAGACTAGTGTAACAGATTTTGTTAAGTGGATCCCCGGCGAATGGGCTGAATCGTTAACAGGCATCAAAACCGAAATGGAAATATCCTCGCCATCCAAAAGAATGGAGCGAGAAGTGATGGACCCAACCTTCGTTCAGCCAATGCAATCAGTAGCCGCCAAGATGCCGAAGCTTGTGGACGACGTATATGGCGACGTGCCGGCAATGGCAGCAAAAAACCTTAAACCACTAACTGCCACACCACAGAAACTCCAGCCCGGGCTTCAAGAAACCCGGTTTTCTAATGCGGACTACGCCGCACAGCGCGCGCAAAAATCCGCCTTCCGAGAAAATGCAGGAGCAACCCCCGCCCAAGCCGGCCCACAAACAACTCAAGTAAGTATTCCGATCAGTATTGGCAAGGACCAACTAGGTACAGTAGTAACCGAGATAGTAGACGGTCGACTGGGCGCTGTTAGCTATCAAGGCATGGCTAGCACGGGAGGAATAGGATGATGTTAAGAGGAAACAACGACAATGGCTGATTGGCAAAACTGGACAGATCAATTTAGAAGCGGAAAATATGGCAAAACTACAACTGGCGTTAAAGGCACTGGCATGCCTGTTATCGAGGTTGATCCGTCTGATCCTTATGCAAGCTCTCATGGTCGAGGGATGCAATTGTCGTTCTTCCACGTTCCGAGCCAAAAGGCTGTATATTTCAAAGCTTTCATCGTTGCCTACAACGAAAGCTTTAGCAGCGATTGGGCATCTGAGACTGTATATGGACGAACCGATCCGATTTACATGTTTAAAGGAACACAGCGCCAGATCTCGTTAAACTTTAAAGTGCCGGCTTTCTCAGAAGGCGAGGCATACGAAAACTTAGGCAGAGTACAAAAGTTAACTCAGTATCTTTATCCGTCTTATGTAGAGGAGGGAGCCTCACGAATCATTGGGCAATCTCCGCTTATCCGCATGAAAGTAATGAACTTGGCACAAATTGGTGCCTATGGACAAGCCGGCGGCGCAAGTGCATATTCAAGTGGACTCGAGGGCGCGGCCGCGGTGCATAAATATAACGCTTCCACCATGTCTGGCTCAGCCCTTTTCGACCAATATAAATCAACCAACATAGCTAATCAAGGTATACTTGGTGTAATTTCATCTGTCCAGATAGATCATAACTTGGAAAAAGAAGGCGTTCTGGAAAAAGGTTTTAATACTGTTTTGCCCAAATTGATTGATGTATCGGTAACCTTTAACTGCATTCATGAACAAACCATCGGTTTCGACTCGCAGGGTAATGAACTAGCGCCGGGATTTCCATACAATGTGGTTTTAGAAGAGCCTTATGAAGAAGGTGCAGAGGCTGGTACCTTCAACGAAAGAGCTGCGTTAGCTGAAGCGGAACGGAACGAGCGCGATCTGCGCCAGCAACAGATTGATGATGCAAAAGCACGCTACGGCGGCATGTTTGGCACCTCTGGTCCCTTTGGAATTGGGAAGGGCAGAGCCGGAAGAGACCTGAGAAGAGCGGGCAAAGGAAAACTCAATGAATACGAAGCAGGGGCCCTAGCTGGGGCTGTAGGCTCTGACTATGCCGACATTGAACAATGGACGAGTGGCGCGCCACCCAAGGGCGTCTGGGACTAATAAGGATAAACTATGGGAAGATATCAAGACACAGACCACCTCATTAATGGCAGCGATTATTACGAATTCTTGCGCAAGAAAAGAAATGCGAAGAAGCGCATAATCCAGTATGCAACACCGCAGCTAGTCAACCCGGGCCCCGCTGCGCGCGCCAGTTTAATGACAAACGCCTATATCTGGAAATACGGCGATCGATTCTACCAAGTTGCACATCAATATTACGGTGACTCTCGATTGTGGTGGATTATCGCGTGGTACAACGGCACCCCCACCGAAGCAGATATTTTTCCCGGAGACCAAATCAGTATCCCGGTCAACGCATCGAAGGTGCTCGAAGTTTTAGGGTTATAAGATGGGAGTTGAGGGAGTAGCATACGGGACAACGGGCGACCGCGCAGATTACTGGAAAACCGATGCTGAAGTCGAGGCCGCCAAAACACGCCTGAAAGCTGCGTATAAAGAGCAGATGCAGGGACAGTGGGCGAAACTACATTCAGAGTGGGATGACTTAAAACGAGACCGTGAATCGTGGGACGCTGTTAGGGATCTTTGGGGCGGCCGCTACGGAACCACGGGTATTTCACAAGATGCAGACGGAGTATACCGCGGCGAGGGTGAACATATATCATCATGGAAGAAATCGGCAGATGCCGGCGCCGCCGTGGATATGGCTTATTCTGAAGGCAGCGCCACCTATGGCCACGGCTCGCGAGCCGGTATCGCCACCAAGATGGTCACGGATCCCATCCTCGACATAGACAATATACAGACAGGCGCCGAATTAGCAGAATTTATAGTCAAGTATGGTGTAATGCCCGACGCGTGGCATCCCGGCGGCGTCCCCTCTATGCTGCACGCCGGCAAAGGAATTGCACTAAAGGTACTCGGGCCATTAAAGGGGCACTTAAGGGACACGGCTGAGAACAATGACAAAGCCGGCTCCCCCAGTTTAGCGCATAGTAGCCTTACAGGTGATCTATTAACGCGCGCTAAAGAGGAAGCTAAAAAAGCAGCTTCACCGCCTGCTCCAAAAGACTCAACAGCGGAAACAATATCAAGGGCCGGCATCGCGTATGATACAGTAGAGTATCGAGAGCAGTGCTTTCTACTGTCACAAGTGTTTAAAATTGTAGAACACAAGATCGAGGCTATTGATGAAGAGGAACATAAGTATTTGCCTTATGTAGACGAAGGAGCAACCACAGAAGAAGGAGAACAAGTCAGGAGACCATCCAATGCATGCCTAATGGTGGATGCTCTCACCCCGTATGGCTTTATGAATAGACTAACCCAGTACCCCGAGCAACAAAACTTCCTTAACTTAAGTACGCCGGATCTATCTCAATTGCAGCCTCAGATACGCTTATTCCGAGTTGTGGAAACAGCTGACGAGTCTACAGGGCAAATGGTGGAAACATCTAAAGAGATGGTGTTTAATACTTCTACAACTAGGCAGGATCTTGAGGAGTTTATGAAGCCGACAGGAAAACGTGGTTTTGGAGCCGGCATTAAAAACTTTTCTGTTAATTATGAAGCCAGTAATCCGTTTGCTCTAAAAAAGAGTATTAGTGCTGAATTAACAATTTTTGCCAATACGTTTGATGAGCTTACAACAGACCGCGGCGGCTATTCCTACATAGACCTTGCTCTTAAAACGGGCGGCTATTCGACTATGGAGAAGTATATCCAAAAACATGGCAGCGATATGAGTCAAGATGAACGCAACCGACTGTACAATCTTTCTAAATTAAATTTTAGGTTAAAGGCGGTAGTAGGGTGGATGAAACCGCCCGGAATACAGGGGCTGTCAAACCCAAAAGGGATAGCTGATATGCTGAATACTTCTTTTGTGACGATAAACCTGACCCCCACTATCCACACATTTGATTTTGATGAGATGGGTCGTGTCATATTTAAGATTCAATATCTTGCTTATATCGATGATTTCTTCGATGAACCAAGTTATAGTATCTTTAGTGACTCTACCATCATCGAAAACCAGAAAAACCGCGAATCAATATATCGCAAATTCCAGGAAAACTGCGAATCCGAAGAGCTAGCCAAATATAAAGAAAAAATGGCAGCTGATGTCGCTAAAGAACTGGCCCAAGCCCGGGCCGCAATGTGGAAAGATCTTAAAAATAGTGGAAAACTACGATTTATAAATTTAAAGTATAGTTCCCTTCGAGAATTTCAAGAAAAAGGTCCCTATTTTGATCTTTTAAAGGCTGAGGCTGATGCCTTGGATATCAATAATCTAAGAGACGCGACGTCGGGTCAGCGCAACGGCTTAGCCCGCGCCATCAAAGAATATTCAAAAAACCCGACTGCTGCAGGAAAAGGGCACAAAGATAACAAGAACGCCAATAGCACTCAGCAGATTGCGTTAGTTTACTTTTATATTAGCGATTTATTAGACGTTATTTTGAAAGGAATCGATGATGATCTCGAAACAACAGCGGTCTATCATAGAAAAATAAAAAGTACTATTGAAACTCCTCCCACGGAGGAAGATCAAAAACAACGAGATGCCCATAGAGCCAAAAATGTATGGGAAGATTGGCATGCCATCGACACCATGAAAGAAGAATTCAAGCAACACTCTCTGCGGGAAGCCGAACTGGATTTGCGTAGAACTCTCCGAATGCAGGAAAACTTTAAAAGATACAGGTGTCTTTTGGGTCCAATAGAAATTGTAGATCCTCGAAATCCTGCAAATAGCGCATGTGTAAATATTGGTGATTTACCTATTTCATTTAAGTATTTTATGGAGTGGCTCACTGGGCGCACACTCTCTAAAGACCGCCCCTATTATGCAATCTCTGCTTTCCTAAATGACTTTATTAATGGATTAGTGAACGGCTTTATTAACGATGGACATTGCTTTCCAAGAGGGAGAGGACAATCAAAACAAAAGACGTTCCTTATGCAAGCAGCGGTAACTGCGTACAATAAGCGCCCCAATAGCTATGACACAATCAGTCAAATGCTATCTGACTACAGGGTTGATACGGAAGACCGAACCTCATATGATGTTGCGCGATTACATCTGCACTACCATAATGGGGCGGATATGACTGGTGTGCAGCATGCTTCGAACCCAATAAAGTCCTGGCCTATTTTAGAAATGTCCGGACCACCAGGCAGCCCAATCAACGTCAGGGACACCCCTTATGAAATAAACTACGTTTGTTATTATGCTGGTCGTACCGCCCCCAACGAGAAAATGAATGGTATAATTGGAGAGGACACCCCCAACGGCATCATGCACTACACAGCAGGCAAAGATAGGGGAATTGTAAAAAATATCAAATTCCAAAAAACCGAGACTCCCGGGCTTAAAGAGGTAAGGTATGAACAAGAAGGATATAATGGACTTGAGCAGATGAGAGAGGTGTATAATGTCACTATCAACACCTATGCGAATGTTAGTGCGTTTCCAGGAAGTTACATATTTGTCAATCCGAGAGGTTTAGTGCCAAACATGACCTTTAACGCAAAAGTTAGTCCAGGTGATATTAGTGCCCAAGAGCTAAGTACCTATGGTATCGGAGGGTATTATATGATAATCCGCTCTTCTCATAAGTTTGGCGCTGGAGAGGCAAATACCACAATAAACGCCACGTGGGTGTCAGAGATCGCTAAGAAGAAAGAAGATAAAGAAACTCGTAAAGTCGATAAAAAAGAGAAGAAAGAAAAATGTCAATATCTGAAAAAAGCTAACAATATTGCTTCAAAAGCCAATAAAGACAAAAAAAATAAAGAACCGAAAGATAATGTCAGCAAGAAAAAGTAGGAGTGTAACCAGTGGCCACCAATAAATTAATATATAAACAAAGTGAATCACCAGCAGATATAGATGCGGAGGCAGGCGACAGTACTCCTCAGAATCTGGAAGACTGGTATCTTAAAGGCATTAACGCTGCGAACACTACGAAAGATGTGTATAATAAAAGGATCCTTTATAAAAATGAAATTGCACGGTTTGGTGAAGAGTATTCAAATTTGGTTGATTTTAATTTTGCCGAAAAACACCTTTACGGCCGCACCAGTCGCTCATTTGTACCTATCATTCCATCCAATATTGGCGCCCAACTTGTAGCCCTGAAGCAGAGCAGCAAAGCCGAAGCAGAGTTTAAAGCGCTGGATTTTGTGGAGAAAAACTTTACCGAGATGGCTTACCAGTTTAAAAAAGCAACAATGTCGCAGATGATTAACCCCTCGGATAAATATTTATCGGAGCTTTTGGTTTATAAGGCATATGAAAATCCTGAGAAAGTATATGCCTCCCATTTGAAAATTTATACGTCAACAATCGATTCTCTTTTTAAGGAAAAAGAAGTGCCAATCACTAACTTTGATGAGTTTATAAACAAACTAATGCCGTTTCTCCAAAAAACAGCTCGCAAGCAGCCGTTTACTTTTCCAGCTTTTGTAAAAAGCAATTACGGGTCCATACATAGCTCAGGGCTTGTGATTGAAATAGCAGACCTCAAGCCCGCTGCAGATCTGGATAAGGTTTTGAAATTCACCAATAGTAGAAACTGGCTATTCTATCTGAACGCCTGTAGGTCTTATGGGTTTATGGTTGATAAGTTCTATCCTTGGCGCCTCGTAGCCGACATAGCCTCAAGCGCCATGTTGAGAAAGGCCGCGCAGAGTAATCTAGGAGACACCGACAAAATTTTAAGAACAGCTTATATCCCAGCCCATCGTCGTTATTATCCAAATTTTAGGAATTCAATGCTTAGGTTCTATAACCAAGTTAAATATCCTGCCTATGAGGCTACGAGTTGTGGCAAGAGCCAAAAGACGGTAGTTAAGGCAACAAAGCCGATTGACTACACGCCCGATAGTCTTGCCGCTCGTTACAACAAATTTTATTTTTTTCGTCTTTACTGCACCATTAGATTTGTGGAAGAGGAAAGTCATTTTACGCCCAATGAAAGAAATTTACTTATTGACAACTGCATGGAAGTATTCCGACGCAACGAAATGGTGGCCCTCGACACTTTTGAAAGAATCTTAAATAAAACGTTTGACTATATTGGCTCTTTGAGCTATATTAAAAAGAAGTTCGATAGAATTGATTTAGAAAAGTAGGGTGAATGTACTTCCAAACGATCGACGACAAGAAAGAGTGCGTAGGGGTTTATCAGGACGGACAACTCTTTTTCGATGAAATTCCCCCTAACTTAGAGCGCACTTGGAAATACTCAGGCACGCTAGAAGACTCCCCCGCCGAATACGCATGGTTATACTGTGGCGGCATTTCTTTAGAGGCTGCATGCCCTGAATCGCTCAAAGAAGAGTATGACTCAGCGGCCAAAAAAATGAGGGCTTATCGTCGCTCTTTTGAGCTGGCCAAGGTAGATCTATACGAGCATTGCTTTTTTGATCTGGTGCCTCACGATTTTATCTTGAGATTCTTAGAAGTAAAAAATAAGATCACGGAACATGTTTTTCAAACATGTGAGAAGCCTAATAACTATAAGTTTTTAAATGATGTGCAAGCTCTCCTGCATCAGATCAAGTATCAGACACTCAGCTTAAGTAGTGAGGGTTGTCGTGAAATTTTTGTAAAGAGCGCTCTGCGTAAAGAATCCCAAAAGTATCTCAATAGACAAAACTACATTGACTACAACCTGTTTGGTACCGTCACAGGGCGGCTTACCACAAGACCTAACTCCTTCCCTATGCTAACTATGAGAAAGGAGCTTAGAAGGCTAGTAAAGCCTCGCAATGATTGGTTTTTGTCACTGGACTACAACGGAGCAGAAGTCCGCACCCTCCTGGCACTTAGCGGCGTCTCCCAGCCAACAGAAGACATTCACTCTTGGAACTTAAAACATGTTCTGCAGCGCGTTGATATGCCACGAGAAGAAGCTAAGACCATTTTCTTTGCATGGCTTTACAACCCTGATTCTAAAGCGATTAGTACCGATTATTATGATCGAGAAAAAGTACTTGACAAGTGGTACTCCGAAGGGTATATTAATACTATGTTTGGAAGGGAAATCAAAGTGGATCGCCGGCGAGCCCTTAATTATCTGATTCAGAGTACTACATCTGATTTAGTATTAGAGCGCGCCTGTCGAATTTCGCAATTGCTGAAGAATAAGAAGTCATTTATTTCGCATATTGTGCACGATGAAATTGTTATAGATTTAAATGACGAAGAAAAGCACCTTGTACCAGAGATTAAAGAAACTTTCGCTAATAATCGCCTTGGTCAATATCTTGTAAACCTGTCTGCTGGTCCCAATTATTTAGACCTAAATGAGTTAAAGCTATGATGTCGATAGTGGGCATTGGTAATGGCGCCAGCGCTATAGCCGCGAGATTCAAAGAGCACGCTCAATACAATATTTACTGTTTAAATAGCAAAGTTAAAAAGACAGGTAAAGAGAATTTCAAACTTAAACATTTCAACGATCCAGAAGAGTATGAAGAGAGCATCCCTAATTTAAAAAGCTTCTTTAAAGATATAGACAAGCATGTACAAGTTTTCGTTATGGGATCGTCGTTAAGCTCAAACTACTCACTAGGAATTTTGGAGCAACTCAAGGATAAGAAAGTGGATGTCTTTTACATAAAGCCTGATACGGATCTATTACCTGAGACTCCAGCAAAGATAGAGAAAGTCGTCGGTGGAATCCTGCAGGAATATGCTCGTTCAGGCTTGCTTCATAGCCTTACTATAATTTCCAATGAATTCGTAGAGCGGGCCATGGGGGACACGGTGCCTATTAAGAACTTTTATGATTCCTTAAATAAGACTATTGTTTCAGCTGTTCATTTTATTAACTATTTCACTCATAACGAACCGGAGATTGGTAATGTAAGCCGACCTAAAGAGATCAATAGAATCCGCGCGATAGGATTTGCCACCGTAGAGAAACTTCAAGAAAACTGGTTCTTTCCGCTTGACAATCCTCGTGAGATATGTTATTATCTATGTGTAAATGATAAAAAATTAGAAAGCGATGGAGGGCTCCATAAGCGGATTGTTGAAAGTCTGAAAAGAAAGAATTCAAACGCCTATTTACGCCACTCATATGCAATCTATGAAACTTTTCATGAGCAAGATTTCGGGCTCTGCGTTGCCCACACTAACGCAATTCAAACAAATACTCTTGACAATTCTGAATAGAGTGTTATACTACCCATCATAAAGGAGAAACATTATGGGAATCGACATGGAGCTTATGCGCCGCAAGCTCGCAACTTTGCGCGGTGACGGAAGAGGTTCTGACGGAACTTCACACTGGTTCAAACCAGACGAGGGAGATACGGACATCCGTATCGTGCCAACAGCGGATGGAGATCCGTTGAAGGAAATGTTCTTTCACTATAACGTGGGAGATCACAGGGGAGGTGTTGTGTGTCCGAAGCGAAACTACGGAGAACGCTGCCCTATCTGCGATTTTGCCTCACAGTTGTGGCGTGAAGGAACAGAAACAAACGACGAGGAAACCAAGAAGCTAGCAAAGTCACTCTTTGTACGCACCCGGTACTTCTCACCAGTCGTTGTACGAGGTCGAGAGGACGAAGGAGCGAAGATTTACGGCTACGGAAAGCAGGCGTATGAACTTTTGCTCGGATACATTCTTGATCCCGAATACGGTGATGTCACTGATGTGCAGGAGGGCACCGATATCACCCTAACTTATACGAAGCCCAATAAGCCGGGCGCGTACCCACAAACAAGCTTGAAGATGCGTAGAAACACTTCACCCCTGCTTGAGGATAATGAAGCCATCCCCGCCCTCCTAGATGGTATTCCAGAGTTTGAGTCTCTTTTTGAGCGTCTTACTCCAGAGCAGGTAGATGTGATTCTCGATGAGCAGCTGGCTGGCGATAAAACCGCCGAAAGTCGTTCATCTGAGACAACATCATACAACCACCAAAACAAGAGTGGAAAGAATGATGTGGACCGGGCATTTGACGAACTAATGTCAGGTTGATCTCAAGCTTGTTTATAATGGCCGCTGGCAGAGCGGGCACACAAATACTCTGCCGCATTTTTAATCAACAGAAGGAGACATATAATGTTAGAATGG
>Ga0115000_10001288_pt1 | contig 22409 bp, 23 predicted proteins | sample ArcticOcean_MG_C_6_FD_89690 | JGI IMG/M metagenome (GOLD analysis project Ga0115000, IMG submission 89690) | Marine microbial communities from western Arctic Ocean - ArcticOcean_MG_CB8_128 | ecosystem: Environmental > Aquatic > Marine > Oceanic | place: Arctic Ocean: Canada Basin | collected... | reverse complement strand
TCTTGAGTTATTCCAGCATTATTGACCAAAATTTGAATCTCACCATATTTGTCATTAATTGCTTTAATTAAGTTAGCAATAGAGTCGTTACTATTAACATCTAAAACCATCCCTTCACCCTTTCTTTCTTTTGAAGATAAAGTCTTTGAAATATTTGAGGCACCCTTATTTGATGTAGCAGTGCCTATAACAATAGCACCATTATCAGATAGCTCAGTAGCGATTGCCATACCAATCCCTCTGCTAGCTCCTGTAACCAAAACTACTTTATTATTAGTATCCATTTTTTTTCTTATACCTTAAATAATAATTAACTAATCTCATTAAAGCGCTCAAGTGACTCTAAGGAATCAATTGGGATATTATTTGAATCTCTATTAATTCTCTTGCCAAGGCTGGTGAGGACCTTGCCAGGACCAATTTCTAGAAATACATTAATGTTTTTTTCACTTATAAATTCTATAGACTGAGTCCATCTTACAGGATTGAATAATTGATAAAAAAGTCCCTCTTTGATTTTTTCTTCATTTTCATAAGCGATTGCCTCAAAATTTTGAACTACAGGAAATATTGGTTTTGCAAAGTCAATAGTAGTTAAAAATTCTTTAAATTCAATCGCGGCTTCTTTCATCAAGCTACAATGTGATGGAACGCTCACAGGTAGAACAATTGCCCTTTTTGCACCTACTGATTTAAATATTGCAAGTGAAGATTCAATTATTTTTTTCTCTCCTGCTACTACAACTTGTCCGGGAGAATTAAAATTTACTGCCTCTATAATCCCTTTTTCTTTTAAGTTATTGCAGACATTAATGACTTCACTATCTTTTAACCCTAAAATTGCAGCCATTGCACCTTTATCGCTTGGGACAGCATTTTGCATTAACTCAGCTCTTTTTTTAACGATATGCAATCCACTCTCAAATGTAAATACTTTTGCTGCCACCAAAGCAGAGAACTCTCCTAGGCTATGGCCTGCTGCAAAAGATGGATAATTAATATCATTCGCCTCAAGCACTCGCCATGTTGCGATACCGGCAGTAAGCATTAAGGGCTGAGTATTTATTGTTTGATTGATATCGGTATTTTCAACATTAACCATATCCCAAAAATTGGTATTTAGAATGTCTGAAGCTTCATCAAAAGTATTTTTAACTTCTGCACTTTCAGATAAATTTTGCATCATACCTACTGATTGTGAACCTTGTCCTGGAAATAAAGCTATATAATCAGTCATGTTAAATCCTTATAAGTGCAGAGCCCCAGGTAAAACCTCCCCCAAATGCTTCCATTAAAATTAGATGGCCTGGTTTTATTTTATTTTGCTTAATTCCAAAATCGAGTGCCAAAGGGATTGAGGCAGCTGAAGTATTACCTTGTTCATCAATGGTAATGATTACCTTGTCCATACTCATATTCAATTTTTTAGCAGTGGCTTCAAGAATACGGATATTAGCCTGATGAGGAACAACCCAGTCGATATCTTCTTTATCAAGGTTATTAGCTCTGAGAGTTTCATCAACAATCATATCAAGAGTATTTACAGCCATTTTAAAAACTTGATTGCCTTTCATTTCGATTGTATCTTTTACTCCCTGCTCATCTTTTCTTGGAACATGAAGAAGCTCCACATGTTCGCCTTTGGCATGAATATGTGTAGAAAGGATTCCTTCATCCTTTGAGCTTGAAAGAATAACCGCACCTGAACCGTCACCCCATAAAATTGCATTACTTCGATCTGAGTAATCAGTAATTCTAGACATTGCGTCCGCACCGACAACTAGAACGTTTTTTGCAGAACTCGTTTTGATAAATTTATCAGCCACTGAGAGCGCATATATAAATCCGCTACACACAGCTTGAATATCGAAAGCCGCACATTCAAGTATTCCTAATTTATGTTGTAAAATGCATGCTGTACTTGGAAAAACCTTATCTGGAGTTGTGGTTGCAACAATTATTAAATCAATATCATTTGGCTCTAAATTAGCATTACTAAGTGCATTTTTTGATGCTTCAAATGCTAAGTCACTTGTAAATTGATCTGCACTTATAATATGTCTTTTTTTGATTCCTGTTCTTGTGGTAATCCATTCGTCTGTCGTATCTAATGTCAACTCAAGGTCAGCATTAGTTAAAACTTTCTCAGGAAGGTAGCTGCCACACCCTATTATTTTTGAATAGATCATTGAATTGTTTTTATATTATTGACTCAACTTTAAGCTGATCTTTAATTTTAGATATTACATCATTTTCTGATTCTGAAATCGTTGTTTCTAGGGCATGCGTAAAAGCAAATTCGTCAGCTCCGCCATGGCTTTTTACCACAACTCCATTTAAACCAAGAAATGATGCCCCATTGTAACGACGAGGATCTAATCTTTTTTTAAATCGCTTTAAGACTGGGAGGGCAATAAGTGCTGAAATTTTTGTTAGCCAATTGCGTTTAAACTCTAATGTTAAAAAATTTGCCATCATATGAGCGAGCCCTTCCATTGTCTTTAAGGAGATATTGCCTGTAAAACCATCACAGACAACTACATCAGTTGTTCCTTTAAATATATCATCTCCTTCGACATTTCCATGAAAATTTAAATGGCTATCTCTAAATAATTCAGCAGATCTTTTTACAACCTCACTTCCCTTCATCGACTCGCTTCCGTTGCTTAATAATCCGATGGATGGGTTTTTCTTTTTATGTAATACATTTGTCAAAATAGATCCCATAATACCAAATTGAAGAAGTTGTTCAGGGGTGCAGTCCGCATTAGCACCTAAATCTAGCATACAAGTTGTGCCATTAGTGTTTGGTAATTCGCTAGATATGGCAGGCCTATCAATTCCAGGTAGCATTCTCAAAACAAAGCGGGCAGTAGCCATGAGAGCACCTGTATTACCTGCGCTTACGCAAGCATCAACGACGCCCTCTTTAACCAAATTAATACTTACCCGCATTGATGAATCTTTTTTATTCTTTAGAGCGCTTTGTGGTAACTCATCCATGCCAACTACTTGAGTTGTATTGTGAATAGAGATTCTTGGATGATTGAGTGATTTTTTATTCTTTAGAATTTGAGTAATTTCATCAGAATTACCAACTAAGATAATCGAAATATTTTCATATTTTTTTAAAATCTTTAATGAAGCTGGAATTGTGACAGATGGTCCAAAGTCACCTCCCATTGCATCAACTGAAATTTTATGTTGCATCAGTTAGTGTAGACTGATGCCTACCCCCCTTTTGTCTCGATTACTTTTTTACCTTTATAAAAACCTGATTCACTTACGTGATGTCTAAGGTGTGTTTCGCCAGTTGTTTTCTCAATTGCTATTGCGGCATTTGATAAGCTATCATGAGACCTTCTCATATTTCTTCTCGATGGTGATTTTTTACTTTTTTGAACAGCCATAAGGTACTCCTAATTTAAAAAAACTAATTTTCAAAGCTATAAAAGTTTTATATATCATTTAAAACATAGCTTCTACGAATAATTAACACGAGATTTTATCATAAATCTTAATTTTTTTAAATTATAACTATTCCCATTTTGTATAGAAAAAAAAGCTTTACAAAGAATATTTTATAATCTTCTAATTTATATAATTTTGACAATGATTTATGGCAGTTATCAAAAGATGATTTTCAACATGATATAATTATTGACTGAGATTACTAAATTCGTGATTAGAATTTTGTAAAGTTTATTAAAGAATCTGTCATCTAAGGAATTATTTTTGATATCAAAAATTCTCATTGCCAACCGTGGTGAAATTGCTGTTCGTATAATAAGAGCTTGTAAAGAAATGGGTATTATAAGTGTAGCAATTTATTCCAATGCAGATCGTCATGCGTTGCATGTTAAGAAAGCTGACGAATCATATTTCATTGGATCTAATCCTTTGTCTGGCTATTTAAATGGTCATTGGATTGCCAATGTTGCTGTCACAGCTGGTTGTGATGGCGTACATCCTGGATATGGTTTTTTATCTGAAAATTCAAATTTTGCAGCTATTTGTAAAAAAAGAGGTTTGCTTTTTATTGGTCCGAGTTCAGAGATTATCCAAAAAATGGGTGACAAAATTGAGGCACGAAAAGCAATGATTAAAGCCGGAGTTCCTGTGATTCCAGGTAGTGAAGGGAATGTAAAAGATCTTTCTGAAGCTGTAAATATTTCAAAAGATATTGGATTTCCTGTAATGATTAAAGCAACCAATGGTGGAGGTGGAAGAGGCATTCGAAGATGTGACAATGAAAAAGAAGTAGAGTCAAATTACGAGAGAGTAATTTCAGAAGCAACAAAAGCTTTTGGAAGTCCTGAAGTATTTATCGAAAAATGTGTATTAAATCCTAAACATATTGAGGTGCAGATTTTAGCAGACCAAGATAATAACTCTATTCATCTATATGAGCGTGACTGCTCCATTCAACGAAGAAATCAAAAATTAATTGAGATAGCTCCCTCACCTCAACTTAATGAAGAGCAAAGAACATATATTGGCAATCTTGCTGTTAAAGCATCTAAAGCAGTAAATTATGAAAATGCGGGTACTGTTGAATTTCTACTTGACAGTGAGAATAATTTTTATTTTATGGAGATGAATACACGTTTGCAAGTCGAGCATACGATTACAGAAAATATAACTGGAGTTGATATTGTTCAAGAGCAAATAAGGATTGCAAGTGGATTAAAGCTGAGATACAAGCAAGAAGAAATTCAGCACAGGGGTTACTCTATTGAATTTAGAATCAATGCTGAGGACCCAAAACAAGAGTTCGTGCCATCCTTTGGTAAAATTACAAGATATTATGCTGCTGGTGGTCCTGGAGTAAGAACTGATGCATCGATTTATACGGGATATATAATCCCCCCTTACTACGACTCAATGTGCGCTAAACTTATTATTTGGGCTTTAAATTGGGATGATGCGGTTGCAAGAGGTACTAGGGCTCTTGGAGATATTGGGGTGTTTGGTGTAAAAACTACCATTCCCTATTATGTTGAAATTCTTAAGAATGATAAATTTATTGGAGCTGACTTCAACACTAGTTTTGTTGAATCAAATCCTGAGCTAACTGAATATAATGAGGAGTTGCCCCCAACTGTAATAGCTGCAGCAATTGGGGCGGCAATCGCTGCACATGAAGGAATTTAAAAAATTATGAAAAAAATAGATATTACAGAGCTTGTTTTAAGAGATGGTCATCAATGCCATATAGCAACAAGATTAAGAACTGAGGACATGCTACCCATATGCTCAAAACTTGATGCTTTGGATTTTTGGTCAATTGAAGGATGGGGTGGTGCTACTTTTGATGCGTGTGTTCGATATTTAAAAGAGGATCCATGGGAACGATTGCAAAAACTACGAAAAGCACTTCCTAACAGCCGCATCCAAATGTTACTAAGAGGTCAAAATCTTCTTGGTTATCGACATTACTCAGATGATGTTGTTGATCTTTTTGTAAAAAAATCTGTTGAAAATGGCGTAGATGTTTTCAGAATTTTTGATGCCATGAATGATATTAGAAATATTGAAACATCTATTAAAGCAGTTAAAAAATATAAAAAACATGCTGAGGGGACCTTAAGTTACACAACATCGCCTGTTCATAGCAATGAATACTTTTTAGATATGGCAAAAAAATTAGAATCAATGGGTAGTGATACATTAGCAATAAAGGATATGGCGGGGTTGCTTACGCCGCAATCTACAAAAGAGCTTGTTTCATTATTAGTAAGAAATATAAGTATTCCGATTCATGTTCATAGTCATTCAACTGCTGGACTTGCAAGTTTAAATCTTATTGCTGCTGTAGAAGCTGGTGCTACAATTATCGACACTTGTAATTCAAGCTTTTCAGAGGGTGCTAGTCACCCAACTACAGAGTCAATAATTGCTGCTCTTAAGAGTATGGGTTACGAAATTAATATTGATATTGCCGAAATTGATTCAATAAGCGAATATCTTCGAGAGGTCCGTAAAAAGTATTGGCAATTTGAATCAGAATTTACAGGCGTTGATCCGAGGGTTTTAACAAATCAAGTTCCTGGTGGAATGATTTCTAACCTATCTAATCAGCTTAAAGATCAAGATGCACTTGATAAAATGGACGATGTTTTAAAAGAGATACCCCTGGTAAGAAAAGACTTAGGTTATCCTCCGCTAGTAACTCCAACATCACAGATTGTTGGTACTCAAGCAGCTTTAAATGTAATTACTGGTAGGAGGTACAAAACAGTTACTAATGAGGTCAAAAATTACTTTCTTGGACAGTATGGAGCTACGCCAGGCAAAGTGAATGAAGAAATAAAGTCTAATGCTATTGGTGATCAAAAACCAATAACCTGTCGACCTGCAGATAAACTCAAGCCTGAGATTGAAAACCTTAGAGTCAAAGCTGATGAAATTATAAAAAATGAAGAAGACCTTCTAACATATGCAATGTTTCCTGATTTAGCCACTTCATTCCTTAAAGAAAGAAATTCAGGCTCACTTGTTCCTGAAGAATTACTAGTAAAAAGTGAGGTTAATGATTTAAACAATCGATATGCCCCATCAGAATTTAACATTACCCTTCATGGTGAAACTTATCATATTAATTTAACGGGCTCAGGTAATTCCGGGGATGCAGAAAGACCATTTTATGTCTCTGTTGATGGAATATCTGAAGAGGTTCTTGTTGAAACTCTTGATCAAGTTATTGTGAGTAGCGGCACAACAACGAAACCAGATGATGATGCTAATGAAAAACCAGGAAAAGCTTTAAAACATTCACGACCTACTCATGATGGATGCGTCACAACGGCAATGCCCGGAACAATTATTGACATCAAAGTAAAGGTAGGTGATAGCGTTAATGCAGGTGATAGCGTAATTGTAATAGAGGCAATGAAAATGGAGAATGAAATTGAGGCTTCTAAATCTGGAATTGTTGTTGCGATTCATGTCTCAAGTGGTGATAGTGTGACCCCAAATGAAACACTTATCGAAATACAACCTCAATAACTAGTGAGAAGTTATTACTAAATGAATAAAATAATTCTTGCTTCATCATCAATATATCGTCAAGAACTCCTTAAAAGGCTCTCAATAAATTTTTCTTCCATTTCACCAAACATTGATGAAGCTAGAATGAATGGTGAAAATTTTGAAGATCTAGCAAGAAGACTTTCAAATGAAAAAGCAGAGGCTGTTTCAATAAAAAATCCATCTGCTTTTGTAATTGGATCAGACCAAACCGCCGAATTCAATAACAAAGAGGTAAGAAAGCCGCTTAGTATTGAAAGGGCTTTTATTCAATTAAATGAACTCAGCGGTCAAACTTTAAATTTTTTTTCAGGTGTATGTTTAAAAAATATACAGAAAAATATTTCAGTCGATGAAGTAGTAAAATTTTCAGTAACTTACAAAAAACTTTCAGAACAACAAATTAATACTTACCTTGAAATGGAAAACCCTTCTCATTGTGTGGGAAGTATAAAATCTGAAGGTCTTGGCATTACACTATTAGAAGAAATCCAATGCAATGATCCTTCAGCCGTTATAGGACTTCCATTAATTAAACTATCAAAGATGTTTGAAAGGTTTGAGGTAATTTGATTGGAGATTAATACAAAAAATCATGGAGAACTATTTCTTATACCCACATCAATTGAGCAAGAATTTAATAATAATTTTCTTTTAGAAGCGGATAAGAAAAGATTAAAAAAAATTAAAAATTTTATTGTTGAGAATCCCAAAACTGCAAGAAAAGCACTTAAAAAAATTAACCTAGAAGAAAGTCTGCAAGATTTGAACATCATGGAGCATAGTAAAAAGTTTTCTTTTAAGTCAATTGAAGATTACTTAAAGCCTGTCTTTAATGGAGAAAGCTTAGGTTTATTATCAGACTCCGGAACACCATGCATTGCAGATCCAGGAGCTAAGATTGTTTCTAAAGCCCATGAACTTAATATTAAAGTAATCCCCCTAGTAGGCCCATCATCAATTATTTTAAGCTTAATGGCATCGGGGTTTAATGGGCAAAATTTTTGTTTTCATGGGTACGTACCTATTGAAGAAAATAAAAAAACAAATTTTTTTAAAGAAATTCAAAAAAATATAATGAAAAAGCAGGAAACACAAATATTTATTGAAACGCCCTATCGAAATAATAAATTACTTACAGATATCTTGAAAATTGACAATGAATCTTTAAGGCTATGTGTGGCAACTAATTTGACCGATACCAATCAGACAATAGTTAGTAAAACAATAAAGCAATGGCATCAGAATAAAATACCCGATCTATCAAAAAAATTATGTGTATTCCTTCTTAATTAAATCTTTAACAGGCTTAAAGGTTTTTCTATAGATCTTGTTTACACCGAATTTTTTAATAAGAGAAATATGTTTTTTTGTTGGGTATCCCTTATGAGTATTGAGTTCATATTGAGGAAATAATGAATGCAAAGATTCCATAAACTTATCTCTCTCTACCTTAGCAACAATTGATGCAGCAGAGATTGATGGTAATAATGAATCACCTTTTATGATTGCTGTTAAATTACATCCGGCTATTTCAGGAGTATAAAGACCATCAACAAAACATTCATCAGGCTTCTTACTTAGCATTAATATCGCTCTTTTCATTGCAAGCAATGAGGCATTTAGAATATTGAATTTGTCAATTTCTTCAACACTTGCAGCTGCAAAAGTATATTCAAAAGCATTTATTTTTATCTCCTCATATATCTCCTTTCTTTTTTTTGGAGAAATTTTCTTTGAATCATCTAAATTTTTTATTTTTAAATTATCATCTAAAATAACTGCTGACGCAAAAACTGGTCCGCATAGAGGGCCTCTACCTGCTTCATCTACACCACAAATGAGTGTCATTTAAGGTATGGCTTTATTATTTTAAAGATTAAAGATGATGTATCTTTTTTTAAGTCTTTATGGAGCTTATAAAACTTAGACTCTATTTTTTTTAAGTATTTTTTATCCTTAATAATTTCACATACTTTTTTACTTAACAAAGTTGGCGTGGCTCTATGTTGTAACATTTCAGGAACAATATTTTCATTAAGTAAAATATTTGGTAAGCTTACATTAGGGATTAAACTTACCATTTTCCAAACAAAATATGAAATCCACGAACCCTTATAAATTATAATCATTGGCTTTTTATGCAATGCAATCTGTAGAGATGCAGTTCCTGAAGCAGCTATAGCGATATTTGAGGAACATAGTATTTCATCAACTTTCCCTTTAATAAGTTTAAGGTTTTTAGTGGGATTATTTTTTATTCGTCTTTTTATAAAATGCATGTTTTTGTCGTTGTTTACAGGTATTAAAAAACTAGCATTTGGATGTACTTCTAATAGCTTTTGTGCTGTTTCAAGCAAGACATCAGTATGAGCTTTCAACTCACCCATCCTACTTCCTGGCAGAAGCGCTATCACAAGCTCCTTACGATTAAGTTTCAACATATTACGATATTTATTCATATTTGATTTTAATGGGATTTTATTTGCCAGTGGGTGTCCAACAAAGCTTATTTTTATACCAACTTTCTCGAACAATTTTTTTTCATGGGGGAAAATAGAAAATATATAGTCAGTAGTTTTTTTTATCTTATGGACTCTTTTTGGCCTCCATGCCCAAACTGATGGAGCAACGTAATGAAAAGTTGGAATACCACTTTGTTTGAGTTTTTTTTCAACATAAAAGTTAAAATCTGGAGCATCAACGCCAATGAAAATATCTGGATTCTCATTTTTTAAATATTTTATTAGCCTATATCTTAAGAAAATTAACTTAGGAATATTTGGAATTACTTGAAAAACACCATACAAAGACAGATTCGAATGATCGAAAAAAGAACTTAATCCTTCTTGTTTCATTAAGGGGCCACCAATCCCAATAAATTCAATGTTTTTTATCTTGGACCTGATATGGGCCATCAGCTGAGCAGCTATAAGGTCTCCCGAAGGTTCACCTGCTAAAATAGCTATTTTAGCCACTTGATCTTATAAGCCCTCTTTTTGATCTTTCTATAAAATCTAAATAAAGCCCTACTTCTTGGGAAGATTCTTTTAGCCTCATAAGGTCTTTTTTTGCATCATCGATAGAGTTGTCTTTCATATAAATAATCTTATATCCTTTTTTGATGTTAAGAATTGCCTGTGCACTAAATCCTCTTCTTTTTAAACCTTCAGAATTTATACCATTTGGAAAAGCATTTCCCCCTCTACTTACAGCCCTCACATATGGGGGAACATCTTGAGAAAGTAAAGTACCTCCCATTGTTATTGAATGTGCCCCAAGCTTACAAAATTGATGAATGCCTGTTAATCCACCCAATACAACATAATCATCAATCTCAACATGTCCTGCTAAGCTGACTCCATTCGCTAAAATAGTATTATTTTTTAAAATGCAATCATGCGCAATGTGCACATAAGCCATAATCCAGTTATCATTCCCGATAATTGTTTTATTATTCCCTTCAGCAGTTCCAGTATTTAGTGTGCAAAACTCTCTAATTGTATTTCTATGTCCAATCTCTAAAAAAGTTTCTTGATCTTTATATTTCATATCCTGAGGCTGCTCGCCTATAGATGAATAGTGGTAAATCTTATTTAACTTACCTATTTTAGTAAGACCAGTGATATTTACATGATTACCAATCTCGGTACCCTCACCAAGTTCAACAGATTTTCCAATGACAGAATAGGCGCCAATCTTGATATTTTTTGCCACTTTTGCCTGAGGATGAACAATGGCAGTTGGATGTATTTCTTGATCAAATTCCATTAAACTATCTTTCTCTTAAATTTCTTTTAAGATGCATGTAATTTCTGCTTCAGCAACAATTTTATTTTCTACTAACGCAACTCCCTTGTACTTCCAAAATCCCTTAATTCTTCTTTCAATTGAAACATTTAAATGTAATTGATCCCCAGGGATAACAGGTTTTTTAAACCTTGCATTGTCTACTCCTGCGAAATAATAAACTGAATGATCATTCGGTTTATCATTGATTGTTTTAAAAGATAATATTGCTGCAGCTTGTGCCATAGCTTCAACTATTAAAATACCGGGCATAACTGGATAATGAGGAAAATGTCCAGGAAAGAATGGTTCATTTATTGTTACATTTTTTATAGCCTCAATATTCTTACCAATCTCATAGGATAATACCTTGTCTACCAAAATAAATGGATATCTATGAGGGAGATGATCTAAGATTTCATTAATGTTCATTGAGGTGTCCTGTGTCATTTCATACCTTTTCTAATCATAAATTTAACAGCAAACTTCAACCAATCTTTGTGATTCAATGGAGGTACCGCCCCTGTAAACCTTTGTCCCTCTTTTTTTATCGATCTTGCTATTCCTGTTGTAGGTGAAATTACAGTTTTATCAGCAATTGAAATATTTGGACCAATTCTGGCACCCCCGCCAATCATACAATTCTTACCTATTTTTGAACTTCCAGCAAATCCTGCCATCCCTGCGATGATTGTATTTTCACCTATCTCACAATTATGAGCGATATGAACTAAATTATCAATTTTTACTCCTGCTTTAATGACCGTATTATCTATTGCACCACAGTCAATCGTTGTATTCGCACCAATATGCACATTATCTTCAATAACCACACCTCCAGTTTGTGGGATCTTTGACCAACTCCCATCATCATCTGGTGCATAGCCAAATCCATCAGTACCGATTCTTGAGCCAGAAAATAATACGCAGTTGATACCTATTTTTACATTATTCTCAATAGTTACATTTGCGTGAATTATTGTATTGCTTCCAATAATAACATTATCCCCAATTGAAACATTTGAACCAATTTGAATATTTTTTCCTAATAAGCAATTATCTCCGATGATAGAATGTGCTCGTATATCGTTATTTTTTTCAAGCTTTGAATTATTACCAATAACAACGGATTCATGGATAACATGATTATCTTTCATACCAAGATCACTGAATAGCGAAGCTATCTTAGAAAAAGCCAGATAAGGATTTTTAACTAAAATATAATCTTTATCCCAATATTTTAAATCATCTTTTTTAATTAAAATAACATTCGACTTTGTATCTTTCAACTTAGGGATATAAGATGAATCAGACAAAAAAGAAATTGAACTAGCATTAGCAGATTCTAAAGAAGAAATATTATTAACGATGATATTACCTGAGGAAGCTTTACCCTCAACTAACTCGGCTAATTCAGAACACTTAAATTCTTTTAACATTCACGTACTGTTTTATTTAGTTTTACCTAAAACTTTGATAAGTTCATTAGTAATATCGATTTCTTTTGAGGCAAAAGCTACACCTTGGTAAAGGATAAGGTCATATTTCTCTTTGGCAGCCAGATCCTCAATTGCTTCATTTATTTTTTGTTGTAATTTTCCAATTTCTTCACGCCTTCTAATATCAATATCCTCTCTTAACTCTCTTTCAATTCTTTGAATTTCAATTTTTGAGTTTTGAATTTTCTTCTGAGCTTTTTGACTTTCAGTTGCGGTCATTGTTACACTATTTTTATTAAAATCTTTTTCTTGTTTCTGGATAGCCTTAACTTTCTTTTGAAGTCCATCCGTTCTAGACTTAAACTCTTTTTCAAGTTTTTTATTACTAGCAGCCGTTTGAGGAGCCTCTTTTAAAACCTTCTCCACAACAACATACCCAATTTTAAATATTTCTGTCTCAGCTGCAACTGACAATGGTAGCAAAAGAAAAACACTTAAACATATTACTAAAAATTTTCTTATCATCTTCTTATTTCCTTATCTAAGTTATATTAAAAATTTGTTCCCATGCCAAACTGAAATGCCTCAGTTTTATCATCTCGGTCATTACTGTTTAGTGCCTTAGCAAATGATACATTGATTGGCCCGAATGGTGAAACCCATAAAACTGAAAGTCCTGCTGAAAATCTAATTTCATCTAATGCAATATTTGCATCCTCTTCCCACACGCCTCCACCATCAATAAATGTTTCAAGTCTAACTTGATCTTTAAACATTCCACCAGGAAGAGGAAATAGAATTGAAGTGTTCGCTACAATTTTTGTTGTACCTCCCGTCGAGACATACTCCTGGCTGACCTCATCATAATATTGTTTACCAATAGAAGCAGCCTTATAGCCCCTTACTGAATTTGAACCACCTACATAATAATTATTGAAAAATGGAAAAGGATCATCTCCGTATGAATGTGCATAGCCTAAGTTAAGTTTGTTACCCCAAACGAACTCCTTAGTCAGAGGTTGGTAATCCACAATTTTTGCATCAAATTGATAATACTGCATATCAAGCAATGGTAATGCAATATCGGAACTTACATCATATTTATAACCAGAAGTTGGGTATATTGCGCTATCTCTTTTATCAGAGGTGTAACCAAACGATATTACAGCTTCATTTTGATCGCAACCACTAGCGTTTCCTCCTGAAACTTGCTGACAATAATCTTTATACCTTTGCGGTGAATCAGCAACAAGTGTTACGTCTGACATGTCAATATCGAAACCAATATTTACTCTGTCAAACTCATTCATAGGAACACCGAAGCCTACTCCTAATCCATATGATTTTTTATCATATTGACCCGTATCTAAATCTTTTGTATTTGTTTCTCTCATATACGCAGTAAGTCTTCTTGAGATTCCATCAAGAGTGAAATAAGGATCAATATGGCTTATGCTATAAATTGTGTTTACACTGCTAGTATTAATGGTCGCTGAAACTGTATTACCTGTCCCAAGGAAATTGGCTTGTGTAACGGAAAAACTCCCCACCAAACCCTCATCTGAACTTGCACCTGCACCAAGCTTAACTGAACCTGTATTTTTTTCTTTCACAGCAACTGTTAAATCAACCTGGTCAGAAATACCAGGAACAGAAACTGTATTGATATCTACTCCCTCAAAATACTGGGTTCTTTTTAAGCGCCTAGTCGATTGATCAATTTTTTCTTTATCATAGTAAGAAGATTCAAACTGCCTCATCTCTCTTCTTAAAACTTTATCCTGAGTTTTTTCATTTCCAATAAAGCTTATCCGTCTAACATAAACTTTTTTTCCTGGCTCAATAAAATAATTGAATCCAACCGTTAAATTAATTTTATCAACATCTGGAATAGGATTTACATTTGAAAACGCGTAACCATAATTTCCAAGTTCTTGATTGATTGATTCTGTTGATTGATTCAATAATTCTCTACTAAAAACTTCACCTTTAATCGTTTTAATATCATTTTGAAAGATTGACTCTTCCTTTAATGGATAATATTTACCGCTTACTTTTATATCTCCAAAATTATACTTATCGCCCTCATCTATAATGATTGATATATAAACATTTTTTTTGGTTTCTGAAATACTTACTGTTGTATTTTCAATATCAAAGTCCAGATATCCTCTGTCCATGTAAAAAGAACGAATTTTTTCTAAGTCACCAGTGAGAATTTGACGAGAATATCTATCATCTTTATTCCACCATGACAAAAAACTTGTGGGCTTAAGATCGAGTCGACCCAATAAATCATTTTCATCAAATTTGGTTATACCTATAATTTTAACGTCTTTAATTCTAGCTGTAGAGCCTTCATTTATGTAAAAATCTATTGCAACACGATTTCTTTCTTGAGGGGTAACCTTTGTTTCAATCGTTGCTGAATAGAGGCCTAAGTTGAGGTACTGCAAGCTAATTTCATTTTTAACCTTTTTTAGGGTGGGCTGATTAAAGAGCAATCCTTCACCAAAATTCATTTGGAGCATACCTTCTTTGATTTTATCGGGCTGTATAGACTCAGCTCCGTGAAAAGTAATGGTTGAGACGATAGGTTTCTCATTAACTATAATGATTACCACTCTTCCTTCTAGATCTATACTTATATTCTTAAACTGACCAGTTTTATATAGAAGCTGAATTGCTTCGGTAAAGTTAGCTTCATTAATTGGCGTATCTACTTCAAAAGGGATATTATCAAAAACTAACCCAGGATCAACTCGCTTTAACCCTTGAACCTTAATATCAGAAATAGTTGTCTCTTCTGCGTAAACTGGCAAAATAATTGATACAACAAATAGGAATATTAAAATTATTTTTTTCATTAAAAAATATTATTTTTAAAAATCACATTATATACTGCAATATACGATATCAAAACTAATATTTTCCCTTAAGTCATTGAGAATTAATGAAATTATAAATACTAAAATATAAAAGAAAGTATATTTTTAAAAAATAGAAGTCACAAGAATTAATCAAGCATAATTAAAAAAACGTATAAAAAACATTAATTTAAGCAAGTCTAAAGTACTTTTAGATTGATAATTACTTAATAATATACTTAATATAATTTTAATATACTATTGTTTTAAAACAATTTATTTAATATTTTATTAGCTTCTATTCTAGCTAAATTGTCAATCTCAAGTATATGCTCAACTGAATTTACATCTATAGCCTCAGTCTTAAAAAGCGATCTTTCTATTAACTCTGGAATTTGCATAAAGCTAATCTTCCCCAATAAAAAAGCTTCCACAGCTATTTCATTGGATGCATTTAAATTAATGCAATGAGCTGGGCCCATAGCTAAACATTGGTAGGAAAGATCAAGACACCGAAATTTCTTTAAATCTGGTTTAAAAAACTCAAGACTTGGTAATTTATCAAGCGAAATACCATCTACACCAGAAGCAATTCTGTCCGGATAGCCCAACGCATATGCTATGGGAACCCTCATATCAGGATTGCCAAGCTGACTTAATGAACTTCCGTCAATAAACTCAACAAATGAATGAATGATACTTTGTGGATGCATTACAACTTCTATTTTATCAATATTAAGTCTAAAAAGATGTGAAGCTTCAATAACCTCAAGCCCTTTATTCATCATTGTAGCTGAATCAATTGATATCTTTTTCCCCATTTTCCAATTAGGATGATTTAATGCTTCCTCAACTGTTACATTTTTTAAGCTCTTGAGATTATGATTTCTAAATGGGCCTCCAGAGGCAGTTAAAATAACTTTTTTTACCTTTTTGGAATCACTATTCTTAGAAAATACCTGAAAAATTGCATTATGTTCGCTATCGATAGGAATTAATGTTGAGTTGTTTTCAGAGCAAATTTTATTTATTAGGTCTCCTGCCATGACCATTGACTCTTTGTTTGCTAATAAAATTTGTTTTCCAGATTTTGCAGCTTCAATCGTAGAAATTAAACCAGCACTTCCAGTAATAGCAGCTATCACCGTTGTTACCTCTTCATGGGATGCTATAAAACTGTACCCTTCTTCACCAAATAAAACTTTAGTCTCTAATTTTGTGTCTTTGAGCTTATCAATCAATAGTTTTTTTGATAGTAAGTCTTTGGTAACAATATAACTTGGTTTAAATTTAATAGTTTGCTCTAGCAATAGATCAACATTTTTAAAACCACCTAGTGCAAATACTTTAAATCTATTAGGATGCAAATTAATAACTGATAAAGAACTTTTTCCAATGCTTCCAGTTGAACCTAGTATAGAAATGATTTTCATACTAAATAACTTACATAATAAAAAAGTATTAGAAAAGATAAAGGTATTGAGGGACAAAAGCTGTCTAGTCTATCAAACAATCCGCCATGGCCCGGTAAAATGGTCCCGCTGTCTTTAACTTTAGCCTGCCTCTTAAGAAATGACTGATAAATATCGCCATAAATACTTAAGCCAGTTACCACTATGGCAAAAATTAATAAAAACGGTAAATCACCAAAACCAAAATGAGATAAAAGAAAAGCAATGATTATGTTACTTATAAAGCCTCCTACCGCCCCCTCAATTGTTTTACCTGGGCTTATATTTTTTGCTAATTTATTTTTTCCGAAACGCTTTCCAAAAAAGTAAGCACCAATATCTGACACCCAAATCATTAAAAATATTAATAAAAGAGCATTCTTATCATTAATAAATATGTATGAAGTTACTATGGACATTGGAGCAACTATAAAATAACCATAAAAAATTTTTAATTTATCATTTGATGATATTTTTTTGTAGACGATATCTAATGGGGCCAAAGTAAACCAAAAAATTACACTAACAAAACTCATAAATATTGAGAAATTTACTAAAAATTCCCCTATGAAATCTTTATTTAAAGCTACAAGGAGATAGAAAAAAATAACTGGTGTGAAAGATAATATCCAATAGATAGCTAAAGATAAACTTTTTAATTTTAATATTTTTGCTAATTCATAAAATAAAATCCCACTTGCTACAAAATTTAGAAATAGAAAGTATGTTGGATTTTCTGACAAATAAGAGGCTAAAAAAATTAGTAACAAAATAGCTGCAGAAAAAATTCTATCCCTTAGCATTATGTACTCTTTGGTATCGACCCAAATTTTCTTACAGTATTTTGGAAGAAATATAAAGCATCTACAAATACCTTTTCATCAAAATCTGGCCATAGCTTTTTTGAGAAATACAGCTCAGCATATGCGGATTGCCATAATAAAAAATTACTCATTCTTTGTTGCCCCCCTGTCCTGATTAACAAATCAACATCAGACTGGCCCTTTGTATATAAACCACTATTAATATTTTTTTCTGTGATTTTTTTTATATTTTTCTTGTTCTGGTAAAAACTATTTACTGAATTAACTATATCAAGTCTACCTCCATAATTTAATGCTACATTGAGGGTTAACCTTTTATTTCTTGATGTTTCTTTCTCAATCCCTTTTATTTTTGATTGAAGAGATTCTGTAAATATCGAGGTATCACCAATAAACTTTAATTTTATATTATTCGAATGAATTTTTTTTGATTCTCTTGATATTGATTCAGAAAAAAGCTTTAAGAGACCATCTACTTCCTTAGGGGGTCTTTTCCAATTCTCTGTACTAAATGCATAAAGCGTAAGTATATTTATATTATATTTAATACAACATTCAATAATTTTTCTAACGGATTGCAACCCTTTGTTGTGACCAACCAGCCTTGGCAACATCTTCTTTTTTGCCCACCTCCCATTACCATCCATTATTACAGCAAGATGTTTTGGTCTAATATTTTTTTTTAGTAATTTTTTTTTAAAGAAGTACAGTTTTTTTTACTCTATATTGTTAATAAATCTTTTTCTTTAATATCTATCATTGAATCTATTTCAGAAATAAACATATCTGTATTTTTTTGAATAAGATCCTGAAATCTTCTTTCCTCATCCTCGCTAATTTCTTTATTTTTAATTAACTTTTTTAATTCATCGTTAGAGTCTCTTCGAATATTTCTTACTGAAACCTTACTACTCTCACCATCTGACCTAACTACCTTGATTAAATCTTTCCTTCTCTCTTCTGTTAGGGGTGGCATGGGGACTCGAATTAAATCGCCGACACCAACAGGATTAAGCCCCAAATCACTCTCCCTTATTACTTTTTCAATTACGACTGAGAAATTTTTTTCATAAGGCTGGATAGTCAATGTTGATGAATCTGCTACATTTATTGCTGCAACTTGGCTCAGTGGGGTCAATGTTCCATAGTAATCAATAGACATATGATCAAGTAGGCTTGTATTTGCTCTTCCTGTTCTTATTTTTGATAAATTATTTTTAAAAGACTCAATTGTCTTTTGCATTTTATCTTTTGAATCAATTAAAAGTTCTTCCATGATACTTCCTCACATTTTAATTTAAAGTTACTAAGGTACCTTCTTCTTCACCATGAATAAAATCTAATAGCGCATTTTTTTTAAACAAACTTAATACTACAATTGGCATACCTTGATCTCTACATAAGGTAAAGGCTGTTGAATCCATTACCTTTAATTTTTTACTTATTACTTCATCGAAAGTAATTTTTTTAAATAACTTTGCATCCTTTACTTTTTCTGGGTCATCTGAAAAAATCCCCTCAACCTTTGTAGCTTTTATAACAACTTCAGCGTTTAGTTCAATAGCCCTCAAAGCAGCAGCCGTATCCGTTGTAAAAAAGGGATTTCCAGTTCCTGCAGCAAAAATTACAACCTTGTTATCTTCAATATATCTTATTGCCTTACCTCTTATATACGGCTCTACTATTTGCTCAATTTTAATTGCTGACTGGACTCTACTGACAATACCAATATGTTTCATCGCATCTTGCAACGCAATCGCATTCATAACGGTAGCGAGCATACCCATATAGTCTGCAGTTGCACGATCCATACCCTTAGATCCAAGCGCTACACCTCGAAAAATGTTACCTCCACCAATCACAATTGCTAATTCAACTCCAGAATCAACCATGAGCTTGATTTCACTGACAATCTTGCTAATAGTTTCAGGATTAACACCAAACGCATCACTTCCCATTAATGCCTCACCAGACAACTTTAAGAGAACTCTTTTGTATTTTAATTTATTCATAATTAATTGTTATTTTAGACTGTTTTAGATAAAAAAAAAGGATTGCTTAACAATCCTTTTTTTCAAAAAACTATTTTTTTTATTGCTGTGCAGCTGCAACCTCAGATGCGAAGTCGACTTCTTTTTTCTCAATCCCTTCACCGACAATAAAAAACTTAAATCCATTTATCGCTGAATTATTATTTTTAAGAAGCTGTTCAATTGTCTGCTTTTCATCTTTAACAAATACTTGGTTTACCAATGTAATTTCTTTTAAAAACTTATTAACTGTTCCAGTTGCTATTTTTTCGAGCATCTCATCAGGCTTACCGGCTTCCTTAGCTTTTTCAATCGCCACCCTTCTTTCAGCTTCAATTAAATTCTGTGATACACCACTTTGATCAAGGGCCTTTGGTTTTGTTGCTGCAATATGCATGGCAATATCCTTACCAAGATTCTCATCAGATGATTGAATATCAACAAGCACCCCCACTCTTCCTCCGTGGTTATATGAGAAAAGATTATCTTTAGTGATTATTCTCTCTACCCTTCTGATTGTGATGTTTTCTCCTATTTTACCAATTAACTGTGTTCTTACCTCCTCAACCGTTTTGCCGTCAATTGATAAATTAGATAATTGATCAGCATCACTTATATCACTCTCAACTGCTGCCTTTGTAATTGCTTGAACAAATGCAACAAATTCATCGTTTTTTGCACAAAAATCTGTTTCTGAATTTACTTCTACAAGTGCACCTGCCTTTTTATCATCCTTAATGAAACAAGCTACAATTCCTTCGGCTGCTACTCTCGTTGATGCTTTTGAGGCCTTGTTTCCAAAACGAACTCTTAGGATTTCTTCAGCCCGGGTAGCATCACCATCAGCTTCGCTCAGTGCTTTTTTACAGTCCATCATCGGCGCATCAGTTTTTGCTCTTAAGCTCATTACCATTTTTGCTGTAATTTCAGCCATAGTTTATCAACTCCTAATTATATTTATTAAATATCTTTTTCAGTTTTAGGTTCGGCTTTTTCAGCATCCTCTTCTTTTACCATTTTTGCTAACTCATCAATGGCATTCTTCTTTCCTTCAAGAACCGCATCTGCAATTCCTCTTGCATAAAGCCTGATTGCCCTACTTGAATCGTCATTACCTGGAATTACATAAGCAATATCATCAATTGAGTTATTTGTGTCAACTACTCCCATGATAGGAATTCCAAGTTTAGTCGCTTCTACGACAGCACCACTTTCATAACCAACATCAATCACAAATATTGCATCCGGTAGTGAATTCATGTTTTTAATACCACCGATTGATCTCTCTAATTTGTCGTACTCTTTTTTAATACCTAAAGCCTCTTTCTTAGTAATTTTATCAACACTACCGTCTTCTAGGCTGAGTTGTAATTCATTTAGTCGCTTAATTGACTGCTTAACTGTTTTAAAATTAGTTAACATGCCTCCAAGCCAACGATGGTTTACATAAGCGCAATCTGCTCTTATAGCTTCTTCTTTAATAATTTCTCTGGCTTGCCTCTTTGTTGCAACAAACAGAATTCGTCCTTTGTTCGCTGACAATGTTTTTACATATTTCATTGTCTCCTCGAACATAGGAAGGGTTTTTTCAAGATTAATTATGTGGATTTTGTTCCTGTCTCCGAAAATGTAAGGTGCCATTTTTGGATCCCAATATCTGGTCTGATGTCCAAAGTGAACGCCATCTTCAAGCATTTGTCTCATAGTTACAGACATAGTTTTCTCCTTTTAAGGGTTATTACTTCACTAAGTTTAAAAATGCTAAGCACCCTTAAAAAAAACTTAGTGGAAATTTTAAAAATAATTCGACGACATGATAACATATTTCAACAATTTAAATATAACATTCATAGAATTCTAATATGCCAATAATAATTAATAATCAAGTAGATATAGAAAAGATGCGGATAGCTGGAAAACTAGCATCTGAAGTTCTTGATTTTATAACCCCCTTCATAAAACCAAGTATCACAACAGAAAAACTTGATAGTCTCTGCCATGATTTTATGACAAATAAGCAAGGGACTATTCCTGCCCCTCTTAATTACGCACCCCCCGGGCATACACCATTCCCAAAATCAATTTGTACATCAGTAAATAATCAAATATGTCATGGGATTCCTGGAGAGAAGGTATTAAAAAAAGGGGATGTTGTTAATATTGACATTACAATTATAAAGGATGGTTATCACGGGGATACAAGTCGTATGTTTTTTGTTGGAGAGCCTTCAATTCAAGCAAAAAGACTTTGTGAGGTAACTTATCAATCAATGTGGCTAGGTATAAGAGAAGTTAAAGCCGGTGCTTATCTTGGTGATATAGGTTATGCAATTCAAAGTTATGCTGAATCAAACTCTTATAGTGTGGTTAGAGAATTTTGTGGGCATGGCATTGGAAAAGTATTTCATGATGAACCTCAGGTCCTACACTATGGTATTCCAGGTGAAGGCCTTAAGCTACAGGCAGGTATGATTTTTACCATTGAACCGATGATTAATGCAGGAAAAAAAGATATCAAAGTCTTACCAGACAACTGGACTGTTGTAACTAAAGATAGAAGCCTATCAGCCCAATGGGAACACACAATATTAGTTACAGATAAAGGCTACGAAGTACTAACAGTATCAAAAGATACACCTAAACCATTTTTAGATTAACAGTGTACCCATGTCTTCAAACATTATAGCTACTGAGAAAAAGGGTTATCAAAGACAATTTCAAACCTTATGTAATCAATTCATAAAAAAAGCTAACGCCTCATTATTCCTAAAAAAGCATACTAAGCTTGTTGATACAATATTAATTAAGTTATGGATGAATAATGATGTTTCCAAAAAAAACACGCTCATTGCTGTTGGTGGTTATGGCAGGAATGAGTTATTCCCCTATTCAGATGTTGACATACTAGTCCTACATAATGAAAAAAGCTTGGAAAATGATAAAAATATTTCTCAATTCATTACGCAATGCTGGGATATTG
>Ga0115000_10001287_pt1 | contig 22436 bp, 11 predicted proteins | sample ArcticOcean_MG_C_6_FD_89690 | JGI IMG/M metagenome (GOLD analysis project Ga0115000, IMG submission 89690) | Marine microbial communities from western Arctic Ocean - ArcticOcean_MG_CB8_128 | ecosystem: Environmental > Aquatic > Marine > Oceanic | place: Arctic Ocean: Canada Basin | collected... | reverse complement strand
TTTCCCCGCGGTTGGTCTTCTAAACGAAATTCCAATTCATCAACGTTTATACTACTCTCTGATATCATCCCGAGTTTACTCGCGCACTCGAGCAAACAGTCCCTCAACGGTTTCATCGGCGGTAAAGATTTGAGGGTTATTTTTGATCTGCCGTCCTCGGAGAGGACGGTGATGGTGGTGGCCATGATGTGATGTGATGAATGTGTGTGGGTGATTAATTGTGTGGTAAAACGCTTTGCAAACGAAACTAAGTACTACGTGTCTACAATGTCTACAACTTTCAGCTAATTAAATTAACGGCACTCTGGCGACGTAAATACCTTGCCTGGCTAAACTCTCTTCGACGTCTGCGCTTCCTTGCGGTGGTTCAATCTTGTAAAATTTACTGTACGCGACCAACAACTCGCACCCGCGCTGGAGCAGCGTCGGGTAGTGACTGCGTAAGGAACCGTCGACGTCCATTTCGAGTTCACGAATTCGAGTCCAGGTTTTACCGTCGTTTGCAGATAAGGCGACTTTGAGAAAGGTGCGGCACCGGGAGCACCCTTTGGCTGGATGCTTGGCGTGGTCGTTGAACGCGAGCGCGAGTAAACCGCTCGGTTGGAGACGAATCATGTCGATTTTCGAGTTTGGATTCGGGACGTCTTTCATCGCCGACGCGTCCGTCCACGTTTGACCGCCGTCGAGAGATTCCGAGCGGAACACGTACCCAGCTTTGGTTCGAAAGACCATCAGTAAGTGGTCGTCCGTTTCCATTTCGACGACGGCATTTTCAATCAACCACGTATTTCGACCTCGAATGGTTTCGGACGGATACCAAGATTCGCCGTGGTCGTCGGAAAGTAAAACGCCTGCGCCTTCTTTTCCGTTCAGTTTTGAACAACCTTCTGGATTGACCGATGGCGATTCTAACATCGCGCGTTCGTTCCAATACGGCAGAACCCATCTACCGGACCGTCTCAACACGATCGGTTTATTCGCGGTGACTTTCGGTATCCCGTCGTCAAAATCCTGACTCAACACGATCTTCTCCGTGTGCGTCCACGCGCCGCTGACTACGTTAAACTTCTTCGCCAAAATATCCCCTCCCGGCGCGTAATCCATCCCCGGCACTCGAGACCCGCACCCATTCGTTCTCGATTGCGAATAAAACAACCAAATCTCGTGGTTTTTCCTCGGATTGGCGAACAAAACCGGACCCCACACCGCGCCGTTTTCACCCGCGTCCGTCGGCACGCTATAACTCCCCACGTCCGCGAAAATCTTCCTTTGCTCGTTCGCCGTCAGCTCTTTAAATCTTAACCGCTCCCCCTTTCCGTCCGCTTCCGCCATCACTATCCTTTGTTTCGTCCCTTCAATCTTCTCGCTCGTTTGCCACGCAAGCAATACGTTCCCTCGCGCCGGTCCTTTCCACGGCAAAGTCTCCACCATCGCCATGTGCTTATAGTTCCCTTTCAAAACATTGTCCACATCGTACAAAGACACCGGTTCGCCTGGGCACCATCGATCCTCCTCTTCCTCATTCGTGTTGAAAATGTTCGCCGCGCTCGCGGTGCGTTCGGTCACCTCTAAAGGGCAAAAGGCTGCACTTTCACCAAAATCACCCCCAAACGAGACGGTAAAACTGTTATTATTCACTCGTTCTAAGCACCTCGTTTTCCTCTGCTCTTTTATCGTGTCTTCCACGGAGTGAATTTCTCCGTGCCATCCGGGTAAGCGATCGTGGTCGTGTGCTCTACTACTCTTCGCTAATACCGATGATGATTCGCCGCCGAACGACAAAAGAATCACCAGTGAAAGAAGAGAGAGGAAGACGATATTAAAACGCATGGTAGTATTACTCGTTCTTGTTCTCTCTCTCTCTCTCTCTCTCCTCGTCCGTTCTTGTAGAAAAGAGCGCCGGAACCGGCAAAGAAAGCTCCTCCTTCTTCCTCTTTCGTGTTTTCTATCTAAACTTTTGTGGGGAAAAGGGTCGTCATTTCCAAAGCACGGAAGTGCAATTTGTACTCTCTTTTAACGCTCTTTCTCTCTCTCTAAAGGACCTATTAAATCGAAAGCGTCGTTTGTTTCCGGACTAACGAGAAGTGCTGCGTTCGTTTTTGTTGTTTCATCGATCAAACATGGGCAAGAAAGCGAGCAAGCGCACGAAAAACTTCCAAAAGAATCATCTCCAATCGTCGGTCGCGAACCGGCGGCGGCACCAGAAGATTTCGAGGACGGATGAGAAGAAGAAAAGAAACGAGGAAAGTCGACTGAGACGAGAAATCGAAGAAGAGGAAAACGAGGAGGATGAGGACGAAGAAGGAAAAGATGAGGAGGAGGAGAGAGGGTTCGCGAACGCCAAGAGCGAGAAGAATAAGAAGAAGAAAGAATTGGAAGAGATGGACATCGACGAGTTTTTAGACGCGAGCGATGACGACGAGGAGGACGATGACGACGAGGACGACGAGAGCAGCGAGGACGACGATTCAGACGACGAGGATGAAGAAGACAACGACGACGCAAAAACGAGAGAGGAAATGAAACAGCACAAGAAACATTTAGAGTCTCTGAAAGAGACGGATCCTGAATTTTACGAGTACTTGCAACAGGAGGATAAAGAGTTGTTGGAATTCGACGACGATGAAGAGGACGATTCAGAGGAGAAACAAAAGAAGGACGAGAGCAGCGAGAGCGATTCCGAGAAAGGAGGATCAAACGAAGCCTCGAAACGCGCGAAAACGAAGCGAAAGAAATCGGAGAACAGACAATCCGGGAAGACGTTGACGTCGGCGCTCGTGAAAAAATTGTGCGAAAACGCCAAAGGCGGGAAGGCGTTGGGCGCCGCGAAGCATTTGTTCACCGCGTATAGGGCGGCGTGTCACTACGGCGACGAGGAGAATGAGAACGATCAGACGATGTTGAAGTTGGCGAGCTCGAGCGCGTTTAACGATTTGGTGCAGTTTGTGTTGGCGGAGGCGGATGATATTTTTAGAGGCGTGTTGGGAGATAAGCCGGCGAAATCGACGCAAGAGCAATACGATTACGAGCCGATGAAATCAAACAGATGGAAGAAAGTTGAGCCGGTTGCGAAATCTTACATCGGGAACACGTTGCATTTACTCGGACAGTTGACGGATGCGTCGATGACGTCTTTGGTTTTGAGACGGTTGGCGGCGTCCGTGGCGTTTTTGAAACCGTTCGAGCGGTTGACAAAACGCGTGACGAGAACGACGTTGATGTGTTTTTCGAGCGGGGAGCCAAGATTGAGGGTAAGTGCTATAGTTTTACTGAGAGCGATTGCGGCGACGTGTCCAGGACCGGCTTTAGAGAGAGCGGTGAAAGGGGTGTACCGAGCGTACGCGAGCAACGCAAAGTTTATGAATGCGAATTCGGCGGAGAATATCGCGTTTATGAGCGCGTGCGTGGTGGAAATGTTTGGCATCGATCAAAATCAATCCTACGGGTTAGCGTTTGCGTACATTAGACAACTCGCGACGTTATTGAGAAATGCTTTGGCTCAAAAAACAAAAGATGCGTTCAAATCGGTGTATTGTTGGCAATACATAAACTGTTTGGAATGTTTTGAGCGGATATTAACCGCGCACGCGTCGAATAGAGAGTATAGCAGCAAAGGTTCCGGCGAGCAAACAACAAAAGACGGATCTACTTCGGTTTTACGACCGTTGGCGTATCCGGTGCAACAAATTGCGCTCGGTGCGGCGAGAGTATTGCCTTCGGCGCGATACGCACCGCTTCGCATTCGTCTTTTGAAAATTCTCAATAGGCTTTCGAGGTCGATGGAGACGTTTGCACCAGTTGCACCACTCGCCCTGGAACTTTTGAACTTTTCCGAGTTGTACAAAGCGCCAATGTCAACGAAAGCGCCCAGTCCAGATTTTACGCTCGCTTTGAGAGTTTCTAAAACCGAGTTGCGCTCTCCGGCTGTTCAAGACGTCGTCGTCGAATCCGCGCTTGAGGAGCTCGGCGAACACCTCGAGCAACATGCGTATTCAGTCGCGTTTCCAGAGATTTCTCACGCAGTGACGAGAGAGTTGAAACGATTCAATAAGAAAACAACCGTTGGTAGATTTAAAAAACAAGCGAAGCAAATGTTGGATGCGATTGAACGCAACGCGGATTACATCGAGAGGAAAAGAGATGACGAGGCGGATTTTGCGCCGAAAGACATCGAGAAAGCGAAGAGTTTCTTACACGGAGAGAAAGTGGAAGGAAAAGCACCGTTGACGAGGTACGTGAAACAGTTGAGAGATAGAGGGAAGGAAAGGCGCGCGGCAATGCAAGCCATGGATGTGTCTATTCGCTCGAACGAGTCTCACGGCGATGAGTCATCCTCTTCGGATGATGACGACGACGACGGGGATGACGAGGATGATGATCACAGAAGAGGCGACGAGGAGGAGGACGAAGATGATGACTTCTTGAACGGAGATAACGACGGTGGCGACGAGGACGACGACGACGACGACGAGATCATAGACGGAGACGAAGCGTTTGAAGAAATGAAGAAACGCAAGCGTAAGTCGGGTGTGGACGAAGAAGACTTGTACCTCGGTAAGGAAGATTTAGTCAAGGAATTGGAGCTCTCGTCAGACGAAGAGAATGACGACGAAGACGCCAAACCAGTGCCGACGAAAAAAGCGCGGAAGAAGGGCGGTAAGAAGTAATTAGTACTGGTTGAAAGTGTTTGTTGTTTATGAATACATTATTACAAAATGGTTCTCTAAAGTTATCAAAATAAATGTTCCTCAGTACTACGGGAAAAGTTATAATAAATAGCTAGTTGTACCAGGTACAAAGAAGTATGTTCTCCTTCACAAACACGCAGTAAAATGGTAAATGTTATGCGCAAGATTAACTGCTGTTGTTTGTGCTTTTCTTGACTTCGTTCGTTTTCCTTTTCGGCGTCGCTTTCGCGTCCACCGCCTCTCCTCCGGTCAAATTCATCAAAAGGCTCGCGTACTGCGCAGCTTGGGCCGACTTACCGCCTTGTTGTTGTTGTTGTTGTTGAAGTAGTAACAATTGTTGTTGTTGCTGCTGCTGCTGTTGAAGTTGTTGAAGTTGTTGCTGTTGTTGCTGCATGAAAGGCGCTCCGCCCAAGTCATTCATCCATCGCGCAACCGCCGCTTGCTGTGCTTGCTGCATGGCAAGAATAGTAGCTTCGGGCGCAGATGTAGCTTGCGCGTTGACGTTGTTTCCCATAGAATCAACACCGGTTCCCCCCGAACCGCCTGAATTTCCACTTCTGGTGGCTTTCTTCCCGCCGCTGATGTTATCGTTGTTCTCGGTCTCGCTCTGCGGTTTCTCACTCGTTGTCGAGGAAGACATGGTTTGCAATATCGCGTTCGCTTCCATGGTAGCTTGAGATGTTACAATAGGCAGTTGCGCTTGCACGAGCGTATTGACGTCCGCTTGCACCATACCATGCTCAACTGATGACATTGCAATAGTTGAAATTGCCGTACCAATTCTCCATCCGGTGATTTTGGCCAACGTGACTACGCGTTCGGAAATATCCGCACCCGGGGAATCGCCGTGAATCATCTTTGCATTTCTCGCGATTTCTTCGCCAACTCTGGCAGCAGCGAATCCAACAAGAGATGCGGCCAAATTGACGTCGTATCCAGCGACGGAAGATAGCAACTGCGCAACCTGAGCGTCTGCGTTGGAAGCGCTGTGCATACCCGCGAGTACCGCGGCGTCCGCGTTGGCTCCCGGCTGACTCCCCACCGAGCCAAATCCACCACCTGCGGCGTTTCGAGCAGCGGTGGCGATTTGCGCGCCCGAAACGCCCGGAAAGTTGAAAGGAAGCTGATTGCTGCCGTTACTCGCCGTCGATGGAACACCAACCATCAAGTTGGGAAGCAAAACTTGCTGTCGAGCGACTGCAGCTGCCGCTACAATATTTGGCGGTTGTCGCATGAATGCTGGTCCAGCGCCTCCAAGCGCGTTGCCTGCTGCGCTCGCAAGTCCGGCTAAACCAGCGGCAGCATTCATGGCGGGTGTCTCGGTGTTGTTTCTGCCATCCGCTCCATCCCCATCACCACCGCCATAACCACTCGCATGGTGTACATTCGGAGCACCACGATCTTTGCGTCGACCAGAGCCCTTTGGAAGGTTGCGTTGCGTGCCGCCTTCTGTCCAATATCTCTGACACGCGCGACAATAATGTCGAGGTTGTGATAACAGACCGTTGTTGTAGTAGCAGAAACGAGTTTCGTTTGAGTTACATCTCGCACAGGGGCGATGGTTGTTCACATCTTCGCGACCAGCAATGTTCTGCTCTCTTTCGAGCTCTTTTTGCGTCTTTTGTGGTTGCATTTGTTGCTGTTGCTGTTGCGCGTCTCGCTGCTCAATGATATCCGTCGCCGGTGTCATCGGCATGTCCCCGTTTTCATCCGGCGAGTTGCGATCTGCCTCGTCCTCGACATCTTCAACCGTCGCAATTTCTACCTTGACTTGCCCACCGCGATCTTTGTCACCTTCTTTCGGCATTTGAATGTTCAAAGTCGTCTCGGCCCCAGATCCGCCGCTACCATCGTTTCCAGACCCTCCGGAACCTTCACGACTACCCCCAGAATTTGCTCGCGGCGACATCCCTCTAGGGTTCGGTTCTTCCGAATTCTTCCCAGAACCACCGGCAGAACCTTGATGCTCGCCAGAATCTGTGTCTTTCTCGTTGCCAGTGTCGTTTCCTTCGTCATCGTCATCCGTGTTGTTCATATCTCTCGCTCCGCGATGCGACGGCGAGTCCCTCGTTTGGCTTTGGTTCCGCTTTGAGCGTTCAGATCTTCGTTCGGATCGATTCTTATCGTAAACATTCTCCAGCACGGTCGTTTCTTTCTTATTCGTCGCGTCTTCATTCGATATGCCGTCGGTATTTTCGTTGCCGGCGGCGGCGTTATCGCCTTCGTTGAAGTGTGCCCTTTTCGACTGATTGCCTCCTCCCACGTTGCGTTCGTTACTGCCGTACTTTTCCAAATCGTGTTCAGGCGCCGCCGACGTGGTTTCTCCCGAATGCGTCGGTCGAGCTTTGTTACCGCCCATACCCGGGCTTGCTGCGCGTTTGTGCTTGTTGTTCTCGTCGTCGTTCTCTTCTTCCTCTTTCTTCAACTTGTCGATTTGATCCTGTTTCTTTTCTTTTCCAGCCTTTGCGGACATTTTGCCGCCCAATCCTTTCGATTGCGTCTGTCCTTTCTCATCGCTCGACGTTCCGTTATCAACTTCGTTGCTCCCTTTATTTCGAGTGTCGGTGCCTTCGTTTGAACCACCTCGGCCTCCGCTACCTCCACCATCTGTGATTGGATCCGATCCTCCGGAACCTCCGTCGCTATTCCCTCTCTGTACCTTCGCCGGTGCCGCCAGCGTTGCTAAATTCTTCGTGCCATTATTATTATTGTTATTATTATTGATCTTTCTCGTTTTTTGGTCCAATCCTGAAGGCAAACTTGAGGCAAACATAATCGCAGCCGTCTCCATCGCGTCTCGAATCTTTGTCAAAGTCGCCGGTTTCTCGATGTACCCGTCAAACATGACCGAGTGACCGGCTTCGCCGGTCGACTCGCACAAACTCAAAAGCTCCCCATGTTTCAACGCCGTCACCGCAATAACTTTAATCGGCTCTTCCTCCTCGTGCCCAGGCTCTAAGTGTTCTCTTCGGAACTTCTCGTGCTTTCGGATCTCGGCTAACGTTTCGACCCCGTTTTCTTGCGGCATCATGATGTCCAACAAAATGCACTGCACCTCGCCTTGTTTCTCGTCAATGTATTGAATCGCTTCTTTCCCGCTCGTCGCCACCGGCGAGTCTTTAAACCCGAGCTGCTCTAACTGGTTCGTCGTTATCTGTGTTTTACAAAAGAAATTGAGGAGAAAAATGTCAGAAAAAATTTCGTTTGTTATCCCCTATCCTCGAGCGCGCGAGCAGAGAGAGAGAAAAGTACACGTGGCAGGGAAAGGCACTTTTATCCAAAACAAAAGTTTCCGCGCGCGGTTACACGGGCGATAGAAAACGTACCCTTCTGCACAAGCCAATATCGTCCACCACTAAAATCTTCTTCGACGCGTTGTTCATTTGGTTTTGATTCATCTGTTCCTCGTCGTTTAATCGTTTTTGTTGCTGCTTGTTTTTCGCCACCGTGGACGCCCTCTTCCCTGACGCGGAGCGTCCGGAAAGCTCGTCCAAGGAGGGGAAACGGCCTTGCTCTCGAAGTTTTTGTAACGCCGCGGTGACCTGATAAAGTGAGAAGAGGAAAGAATTTTAAAGTCAGTTTCGCATAATAACATAAACACATAACACGATTTCGTCGAGAACGTGCACGCGCGTGGTTCGCATCGTCGCTCTACCGAGCGCGCGCGTTAAAAAAAATGAATTCGGCGACCATTCGCGAACGAACGATTTTCGACCACGAAAGAGCCTTTTAGACGCACTTTTTCTCGGGTAAAGAATCCGCTGTGATTTATGTCCACGATGCTTTCGAGCGGTTTCATTTCTGCGATTTCCCCTGCACCAATCGCGAGCAACAGTTTTCCTAAATCCGAAGTTCTCACTTTACTCGGGGACCCTTCCACGGAGAGCAAGCTGAACGCGCCGGACAACTCGGATTCAAATTCTTCCTCCGACGAATTTTCCTCCCGTTGTTTTTTTTCAGCCTGTTCGCCTCTTTTCGAAGGCATCGTCGTCGTTTTTTTCCGAGCAGTCGTGCTCCGTCGTCGACTCGGCGCTATGTTGTCTTCTTGTTGCGAACGAGAAAAAAGTCGTTTAGCGCTATCTAAACGTTCGTTGTGTGTTTTCTCGCGCTTTTCTGTGCGTGTTTTATTTCTTTACGCGTGCGCAAGTGGTGGTTTATAGTGCGCGCGCGCCGTTCTTCTTATCTCGAAATTCTGACGAGTAGAGAGACGCTTTTTGCCTTTTTCTGCTCTGCGCTTTTTTTGACCTATCACTTAATTGATCTATCTCCAAAACGAGGTTTCCTGCGGTCCAGAAGCTCTCGAAAAAAAAGCTCCTCTTTTTTTGTGTGTCTTTGCTTTCGTCGTGTGACGGCGGCTGTGTTGTCCTCGTGTTTTCCTTTCGCCGAAAGCTCTCTCTCTCGGCACTCATTAAATTTTTCCTCTCTTTTATCTGACTTCTTTAAAGGAAGACTTCTTTCCCCACAACACAACCACCTCCTGCCATTAAAGAAGAGGTGTTTGTTCTCTTCTGTGACAACAACAAAACACATTTATTACACACACGCGCAAAAAGAGAGAGAGAAAGAAGAAGAAAAAGAAGGAAAAGTTTTGTCACGATGGGAGCAGCTTCAAACGCAGCGGAGGAGACGCCGCCAAACCCGAACTTGCGAGCGAACGAAGACGCGATGCGACAGATCATGCATCTCGTGTTCTCTGAAATCAAACCGTTCGTGGCGCAGCACGAACCGGACGTCCCGGAGGAAGATTTACCGGAACTGTCCAGAACGAGAGATTTATCTAAAGCTGATTTTACCGTGCAGTGGAGTCGATTTTGCGCGAAGAGGAAGTTGAATCCCGCGGAGTACGTGAAGAATCTCTCGGAAACTATTCAAAAACAAATCGAAGACGGCGCGCACCAGGACGGGTTCATCAAGTCCGTCCAAGGCGTCGGGCCGTACATGAACATTTTCGTGAGGAGGCAAAAAGTTTTTAAACTGGCGATTAACGCCATCATCGAGCAAGGCACGAAGTACGGGTGCACGAACGCCGGGCAAGGGAAGAAAGTTATCATCGAACACACGTCGAGCAACCCGAACGCGCCGTTGCACATCGGGAACTTGAGAAACGTGATGATAGGCGCGCACTTGGCGAGAGTGATGCAAGCGTGCGGGTGCGAAGTCACGCAAGCGTTTTACGTGAACGATTTAGGAGCGCAGATTGGGTTAACGGCGTTGGCGTATTCGAGAATTTATACCAAGATAAAGCCGACGATGAAAATCGACCAGTGGATTGGCGCGATGTACGCGGTGATGAACACGTGCCAAGAGTTGCAACAGGTTGGCGTGCAACCGGGAGATTTAGAGGTACGCTTATTATTTTCTCTCGTTTCTTTCGTTTCTTTGTCGCCGCCGCCGGGTCGTCGGTTTTACCGCCCCGTGACCAATCAAACAAAGAATAAAGCAGATGATTATTGATTAAAAATTACTTTTTAACTCTCTTTCTGATTACGATGAGGAAACAATCAAAATCACCTCTGACAATATGATGCTTTGTTCTTGCGTTGGACGTGTCAACGAACTCTTTATTCTCTCTCTCTCTCTCTCTCTCTCTCTTTCTCTCGCCAACAATATTTCGCGCGTGCGTTGTGCATTTATCACAATCGAGACTGACACGTCTCCTCTTCCCTCTCTCCTCTTTCCGAAATCCATCGTAAAGGACGCGTGCAAAGCCGGCGAAGACGCCGTGAAAGCGTTGTTAGAGAAAGCCCTAGCCGAAGCCGGAAACGACGAAAAGAAAATAAAAGGTATCAACGAATACTTCGACATCTACCAAGATTTGCGAGGACGATTTCAAGACATGATGGATATCATGATTCAAGACGTTCGCGAAATTTCAGATATTAAAACCGAAGCCGGTAAACTCAACTTGGCGTACGAACGCCAAGAACCGTGGGCGATCAAAATCTTTCGCAAGATGGTCATCGATTGCTTAACCGGCGTTCAAGAAACTTTGTCCAACTACGGCGTGAAGCACGACCGTTTCGATTTCGAATCCGAGCTCGGATGGGAAGGCTCGAACGATAAAGTTTTGGAGATTATGAAAAACTCTGATTACTTTGTCCCGCAAACGGAGTGCAACGACAAAGGCGTCCCACAGGGCGCGTATTTAGATATGGACGCGTTTATTTGCGACCAAAAGTTCAAAATCGGCAAAGGCGGGTATCAAAAAGACTACCCGCCGTTATACGTCTTGCGCCCGGATGGTTCTACTTTATACACCTACCGCGACATCGTCTACTCATTCAAGAAAGCCTCCATGTCGGATTTAATCTTGAACATCATCTGCTCCGAGCAAGATTTGGCGCAACAAAAAGTAGCGCTCGGGATTTGCATGATGAATCCAGCCATGAAAGGCCGGCAGTACCACCTCTCTTACGATTTGGTCAAACTCACCACCGGCAAAATGTCCGGTCGTCGCGGTCGATACTTGTTAGCCGACGACCTCTACCAAGACTTGAAAGACATCATCAAAGAGAAAATGGCCAAGAAATCCGAAGACAAGGGCGAAAAAGTCGACGAAAAAGCGTTCGAGAGCGTCACTCACGAAGTCTCCGCCGCGGCTATGAAATACGCCCTCCTTTCGTGCGCCTGTCAAACGCAAATCAACTTTGACATTGCGAAAATCACCGATTTCGAGGATGCCTCGGCGCCGTTCATCCTCTACAACTCCACTCGTTTACGATCAGTCATAGCCAAATACGAATCGAGAGTCGCCACTGGCGAACTTCCGCCACTCGCGGATATCAAAGAAATGGAATTTGACGAGTTAGTCGACGATAAAGAGTGGGCCTTGCTCATGGAATACGTCTTACCGTTCTCCCAAATGCTGTGCGACGCCGCGTTGCCGAAACTCCCGGAACCTCCCGCTTTACCTTCCTACGGTACCCACAAAGTCTGCGAATTTCTCAACGCCATGGTCCGTGCGGTGTCTGGATATTACGGCCCAGCCGGCGTTCGCATCCTCCCGATGACGAACCACGTCAAAGAAGGCGAACACATGTGGAACAAAAACGCCATGTGGCAACGCGTCCACTATTTGACGGCGTTGCGACAAGTCCTCGACAACGGTTTGCGTTTGTTAATGATCGAGCCGTTGGAGAAGATGTAACGATTATTTTATGAAGGACGAGGGAGAGAGAGAGCGAAAGAGAGAAAGAGAGCGCGTTGATAAAGTATTTGACTCTCTGATTTAAGTATATAAAAGTAAACCTTCTTAAAATCCTATCATCGCGTACTCGAGAATATTGAATAGCTCTCTTCCTTTCTTTTGAGATCTCGGAGTCCAGTCCAACACTATATTTCACTCGTAACAAAACCACGACACTCTTCACAATAATCTTCCGACGGCGCACTAATTGAACTGTCGTCTAAATTATTTACTCGCGCGCAGTTACTCCTACAACTACGAACAAATAAATCATCTATATCATGCCCCCAGTTGTTTCCCCGCGATTAAAATCCTCCCTCGTTCCCGTACCGACGTCCACGGAGACGAACTTTGAGCCGAACGATTATAAGAAAGGTTCGATCGACTACGACGACCTCGCGAATGACCCGAAGCGTAAAGTCGCTTTCATCACCGGCGTGACCGGCCAAGACGGATCGTACTTGGTCGAGTTGTTGTTGGAGAAAGGGTACATCGTCCACGGCATTAAAAGACGATCGAGCGCGTACAATCATCCGCGTTTAGAACACATCTTACAACCCGATTATCCAAACGGAGACAAATTTTTCCTGCACTACGGGGACATGTCGGATTTACACGCGTTAGTCGGGATTGTGAGAGATATTAAACCGACGGAGTTGTATAACCTGGCCGCGCAATCGCACGTGCAAGTGTCGTTTCAAATGCCGATGTTCACCGCGGAGGTTGATGGGGTTGGTGTGTTGAACATCATGGAGGCTATTCGATTGACCGGGCAAACGACGACGTGTAAGTTTTACCAAGCGTCGACGTCCGAGTTGTACGGCAAAGTGCAAGAGATTCCGCAGTCCGAAACGACGCCGTTTTACCCGCGATCGCCGTACGCGGTCGCGAAATTGATGGGATATTGGGCCGTTGTGAACTACAGAGAGTCGTACGATATGTTCGCGTGCAACGGGATTTTGTTCAACCACGAATCGCCGAGAAGAGGGGAAACTTTTGTCACCAGAAAAATTACTATTGCGATTGCGAACATCAAGGCGGGAAACCAAAAGTGCTTGTATTTGGGTAACTTGGACGCGCAAAGAGATTGGGGACACGCCAGAGACTACGTCGAGTGCATGTGGAAAATATTACAACAAGACGTACCGGAAGATTACGTGGTCGCGACTGGCGAGATGACCACCGTTCGCGAGTTTGCCGCCAGAGCGTTCAAGCACGCCGGCATGGAGCTCGAATTCAAAGGCGAAGGCGTGGAAGAACACGGCGTGGAAAAGGCGACCGGTAAAACGTTATTGAGAGTGCACCCGAGATATTTCCGTCCAGCTGAAGTCGAGCAACTTTTGGGCAACCCGGCGAAAGCGTTGGAACAGTTAAAGTGGAACCCGAGGCAGACGAGTTTACAAATGTTGGTCGAGGAGATGGTGGAAGCCGATATCGCCAGAGTCGAAAACCCGAACATTCATTACTAATAATACGTTTATTATTGCTATTACTACCACGAGTACTTCGAGAGAGAGAGAGGGAAAGAGAGATGTTGTTACGATTACTATTTTTTACTTATAAACATACAAAGCTATTCGTGCGAGAGACACCGAAAAGCGCTCTCGTTTCTTCCTTCTCACACAAATTGCTTCAAGACAGAAACGAGAAATTCAACCTCGTCACTTCCGCACAAATAAATTCTAAACCAAACATGCAAATCTTTGTCAAAACGGTAAGTATATACAACATGTCGTCCTTATAGCCGATGAATTGTCGTGTTTCCGCATCGTTTGACACCGTCTGTGTGCGTTTATGCGCTCCGATCGCGTCTTCAACGGTCGCGACGACGGACGGGGGTTTTTGAGTGCGCGAAAATCGCTCCGTTTCGTTCGCTTAATTTCTTCCGAAGGGGCGCAAACCCTCCGGGGGTGAAAATCTCTTCGAAAAATACGATCCAGGAGATTGATGCGAGCGTGCGAGGGTGGATAAAGCGCGTTTATTTTTTGATGCGCGTGTGGGTGAGACGGATTGAACGGTCGTTCGGCGCGTTTACTTCGTTTTGTTCTCACCACATCGGCGCGCGCGCATTCCTCGATTTCGCCGTTTTTCCTCCTCTCCCTTATATTTTGGACCTTTTACTCACCCCACGCGTTCCTTTTCTCCTTTTATAATAACAGCTCACGGGCAAGACGATCACCCTCGAAGTCGAGTCTTCGGACACCATCGACAACGTCAAGGCGAAAATCCAAGACAAAGAGGGCATCCCGCCGGATCAGCAGCGATTGATCTTCGCCGGAAAACAATTAGAAGATGGCCGAACTTTAGCCGACTATAACATTCAAAAAGAATCCACCTTGCACTTGGTCTTGCGTTTGCGCGGCGGCATCATCGAGCCGTCCTTGATCGTCTTGGCGAGAAAATCAAACCAAGACAAGAAAATTTGCCGCAAATGTTACGCTCGATTACACCCGAGAGCGGTCAACTGCAGAAAGAAAAAGTGCGGGCACACGAACCAGTTGCGCATCAAGAAGAAGTTGAAGTAAACTCTCTCTCGAGAAAACGCGCTTTTTGTATTAGATTATGGAGAGGGGAGAGTTTGTGTAATTAGTTTTTAAACCTTAATAGCAAAGTTAACCGGAGAGAGAGAGAGAGAGAGAGAGAGAGAGAGAGAGATGAGCGTGTGGTCAGAGGAATGAGAGAGAGAGAGAGTGAATATAGTATTATCTACGCGTTTTAATCTGGATGTCCAAAGAGGCACTTTACCTTCATTTTCAAAATCAGTTATTTCCCTCACTAAACACTACGACAAAGAGCGAAGAAGAATAAGAAGTAGAAGGAAAAGAACTTCCATCGCGGCTTTTGCGCGCACAAAAAGAGAGAGAAAGGGCGTCGAGGGATCGGGAGTGGGAGCGTCGTCTCTCTCTTTCGTTGTTTTTTGCGTCCTTTTGCGCGCGAACAAACAACATCTCATCACCGAGAGAAAATCTCTCCAAACGAGAAGATCATGGAGGAGGTGATCGAAATTCTCGATTCGGACGAGGAAGGCGACGAACGCGTTCGAATCGTGCAGCAAAATTTTGAACCGCGTTTACGGCCGATACGAGAGGACGAAGGGAACGACAATACTAATAATAATAACAACAACAGAGACGAGGACGTGGTGATCACGGGTGCGCGATGATTCCTCTCGTTTTTTCCTCTTCTTCTTCCGTTTTTTGGGGTGAACGCTCCGAGTCTCGTCAAAAAGGGTGCCTATATTTGAACGCAAAAAAGACGCGTCGAAAGATATATAGTATCCCTTCGTCGTCAGACTCTTTCTTTCTCGTTGTCGTCGTTTTTGTCTTTGAATAGTGATTGCGCTCGCAATACTCAACGAGACTCGCGCGCGCTGACCGAGAATGTTTCTTTTTCTCTCTCTCTTTTCCTCCTCACGCGGCGGATAAATAAAAACAGGCGTCGGCGGTCAAGAAATACTCCGAGATATCGCACACCCGCGCCACGAGTGCGCGACGCACAAGTTCGATAAAAATGTGGTGCATTTGCAGATGAAGCACTGCGCGAACTGTTGGTGTTACGTGTGCGATTTGAAAGCGCCGTGTGCGCATTGGGCGCAGCATTGCGGCGCTTATCCGTGCTATAAATGGGACGAAGCGAGACGAAGAAAGTTGGCCGGATTGCCGCAGGCACCTGTGAAGGTTTTCCCGGAGCCGCGGGGTTTTGGGTTTGGAGCTGATGATTTAGCGAGGAGGTTAGTAGTCCATGGGGTTCATGTGAATCATCTTGCTCAGATCAACGCGTTTGCGTCAAATAGAGATATGGACGAACTGAGAGTTTTGTGCCCCGAGGGACATCACGACTTGTATAGAATCAGGAATAAATGCGAGCAACTGTTCCTTCTACTCCAATTCGATGGACTCGGGAAGAATCGATATGCTGTCATTACTCGGAAATCGTATGAATTATCGCACGATGGACGTTTTCTCAGTGGATCACAAAATTCACAAACTCGTAACGCAACATCGGAACAAGTTCTGCGGAGACTGAAGGAGAAGGACAATGGCAATTGGGTTTACTTCCCGACGAGTCCGCAATTCCAAGCGGCGTGGAAAAGCGCATTGGGAGGGGGGAATCTCGGCGTCAGTTGGTGGGGAATTGGATATTACAAGCTCAACGCAGCGGAGCAGATTTACAGTGGACACTTTCAAAAGTACGACGATATCCCGGAAGATCGCTTCCCGAGAAGCGCAGACGACTTCGATCTCTACCAAAAAGTCTTTGCACAAGTTCAGGCTTTGGTGGGAGGTGCGCCGCAGCAAGTTGCGAATAAGGACAAACCTACGACGTTAATTCAGCACATCGCGCGAGTAAGGATCACTGAAGCATCTGATTACGACGACAAGACCAAAGTATACGAAGTACTCGCCGCCCGCGCGTGTATGCGACTTATTCACAAAAACGAATCTGCGTACAAGAATCGCATCGGCGAAGAGCCAGACGGCTTAATATCGTACGTGTATCCTCCGGCGAAAGTACCATTACCTGATCCAGCCGGAATCGCAGAAGCCTTTAAAATTGGCACCGTCTCGATCCCAGTTCGCGCATCCAAAGCACGCGGAGAGGAATTTACGGAGGAACGCATCGCGGAGGAATTGGCTAAAGCACCGCACGGTCATCGATTCATGAATCTCGCAGAGGGTCAAAGACAAAGGTCCGGAACAGATGTAGACTTGACCAATTTGTTTAATTACAAACCAGACGCCGTCTATTTGACATCGCGAAGCACTAGTGCGAACAGGCATCACTTCAAGCCGTTTTTGGAGGCGATGCCTATTTTCTTGGAGGGAGACCCAAAGCCGCGATCGAAAGTTCCTCTGCGCATCTTATTTGTCGATGTCAGAAACGCGAAGGCGGAGTGGACGATATGTGACGTGAAAAATAGCGATAGAGTGACGAACGTTATCGAGGATTTAGAAGAACGATACGAGCTGAACGAGAACGAACAGATCGTTTTAGCAACCGTGAAGTATAGGCCGGAAATTGTCACCCAAGTGCCGTTCAAGAGATATGATATGAATGGCCTTCACCATCAAGCCAGAGCCATTTCGGATGTTACGGAAATTCACAACACGGAGGCAGAAAGAGAAAGACGCGCGTCTACGCTGCCAAACTATTATCGTCCATTTTCGAGAACAGGAAACGATCGCAAGGACAATGTGGAAAAAATTCTGGTGGCTTACAAGACGAAGAAGGCTGAAAGTTTCTGCATCGTGCACCCGATGTTGAAGAAAACGTTCAAGCAGCGAATATTGCCGTGGGAGGAACACATGAAGAGTAAAAACGAAGTCATCGACGAGGACGATTTGAAGAAGGTTAAAGAATTGGAAAAAGGCGATTATTTACAAGCGTGTTCGATTCCGATCATCATCGACGCGGAAGGCGCTGCGACGCAAAACAACAAAAAGAAACAGTTACGAAAAGTTCGGGCGGGCGAAAAGTATGGTGACCCGGAAAATATAAACGAATACATTCGCACTTGTGCCAAGCACATAAATGATTGGGACGAAATTGAGTTTCCATCGAGTTTTACGAGTGAACAACGAAGAATCGTCCACAGGAGCGTTCAGCGCAATTCAGTTCTCATCTCCACGATGTCGCGCACGATTGGGAACGAAAGAATCGTTTACTTAGTGAAAGAAAAGGACGTAAATATGTCCAAATTCGGCGGTATCGACGTAAGTACTTTGCTCAGACAAAACACGGAACCTTTGTTGAAAGCTTGCGTGGAGAAATACGTTTCGGAAGAATCATCGCGCAAACGGGACAGAGATGGCGTCAAAGTAAAGAAAGAAGAAGTCGTTACGATTTCTCACTTTTTGCATGATAAAGTTCCTCACGTCGGCGACAAGAACAATTATAAATCGTTGAAAGATGGTTTAGATAAAGCGCTAACAAATAAAAAGCAACCTCTTCATCCCTTGAGCACGCCACGACATGTTCAACGGAGAATGGAATTTTCAGAAATTCTCGTCACGAACGTCACGGCGATTATCGAGATCGACGACGAAAGTGTTGGAATATTAGCTGGCGTGAAGCGTGGTTTGCTCCCGGGCTGTGCGGATTTAACCGCAGAGGCTATCGAGGATTTGAAGCATACGGAAGATATCATTGACATGCAAATTTGCGAGTGTCAAGCTGTTGAGCGCTCTCAGCGAATGTGCGCTGAGATCTTCACTGCCTCGACGACATATTTTGGCAGAAAGGAGGGATACAATGCAGTCGGAGTAGAGAAGAGATTGGAAGGTTTCCGAACGTGTAAAAAGGAACCGGTCCTGTGCAACCAACCGGAAATCCGAGTCGCGGCGAAAATGCGAAAGCAAATGCACAACAAGGGGCGCGAAACTTGGTATCTCGACGTCGATATCTACGCACGAAGGCCTGGAACTCTTGCTGACCCCAAACCGTACGCACACAGTTTTATCCAAGATTTTGCGTACACTCAACCCCGGGGATGGAGAATGCGCCTCACTGTTCCAGTTCAAGCGTTAGGTTTGGTTGCGAAAGCGAACGAAGTGCGCGTTGTGAAAGCGTACGAAGTGCGAGACATGCTTGCGCCGCCTTCACTTTACAACAATTTCAGAAAATGGGGTGACCACGAAAGGTATGTCGTGAGTAGATTGAGAGTTACAATACCGCAATTATCGAAAAACGCTTCGTTAAAAAGAGAAGCGAGCGAAGCAGAAAAGTGCTTCAAAGTCGGACACGGCGCAGCAGGAGCGGTTGGGCTAATGAAAGCGTTGGAGATGCAAGAATATCCATCGGTCGAACAACCTACGGGGTTGACGGTGACGATGCACGACTACCAGAGGCAAACGTTAAATCGAATGCTTGAGTTGGAGAGAATACCCGGTGGATTTCGCGATTTGGTGTGGTATGACGTGAGTGATGTGATGAAAAATGCGTCGTTGGACGCTACGGAGGAGAGATGGATGTATTCTCCCGGTTTTGATCAAATCGCGAAGATTGGGTGTATTCCCAAGACACCGAGAGGTGGCTTTCTTTGCGAAGAGATGGGATTAGGAAAAACTATCGAAGTTCTCGCGTTGATTTTGGCACAAAAACCTCCACAAGGGTGGGTTGAACACGGTGAAACGCTCGGTAAAGCTGGCGCGGTTGCAGAATGCTCGAACATGGCGAATGGAACGAACGTGAAGAAGCCTTATCGTTCGGGCGCGACGCTCGTTATTTGCGCCGTTTCGCTCGTCGGTCAATGGATCGACGAGGCAAAATCAAAGCTCGACGAAGATTCAGGTCTGCGTATTCTCATGTATCATGGACAACAACGCACGAAGGACCCGAAAAAAATAGCGGAAAATTACGACTTGGTTGTTACGACGTACCAAACGCTCGCAGCCGACCGCTCCAGAACGAATCCTCTCGGTCAGATTGAGTTTTATCGCTTGGTCTGCGACGAGTCGCACATGACGAAATCTTACAACACCGGGCAGTCCAAAGCGGCTTCGGAAATATGCGCAGTTAGACGTTGGGCGTGTACTGGTACCCCAATAGCTACGAATAGCGTGGATCTTTTTGGGCAATTGGCGATGCTTGGCGTTTCGCCATGGGGAACCGATCTCAAACGATTTCGGGACGACTTTAACAATATCATCTGTACGAACGCGGGTCCGCGTCGCCATGGGCGCCATGACATGACAGAGAACTCTTCAAGAGAAATCAAGAACGTGTTGACGGTGATGAAACCAATGACGATTCGTCACACGAAGACGCAAAAACTCGGAAGAAACGCGACCAAGGACTTGCTCTCGTTGCCGCCAAAGACGGTTATCCACGTGCCCGTAACTCTTTTGCCTGAGGAGCAGCGTCTGTACGACGAATTGCACGCGGACACGAAAGCAACGTGGGAGACGAAGTACAAGGCGAAAGGACACGCTCACGTTGCAAAGCGTACGTTTGGTATCATGTCCTTGTTGCTTCCCACGAGAAGGTTGTGCTCCGGCGGCCGCTTGACAACGGCGGATTTGACCATCAAAGAAGACGAAGGCGCTGCCGCTGCTGAAGCGAACGGCGACGCCGAAGGCGAAGGCGATAACTTCGAGCAGCGAGGAGTTAAACGCGTCAAGAAAGAAGAAGAAGAAGAAGAAGCGGCTCCGATGGTCCCTAATAACGGTAACGAGGTGGAATCCATCGAAGCAGAATCGAAACTTCGCGTGCTCGTCGCCGAGCTCAAAAAAATGCGCAAAGACGACCCGACGAACAAAGCTTTGATCTTCACGCAATTCGCGCAAACCATCGAATGGTTACAAAAGCGATTACCGGATGAAGGATTTGGTTTCCGAACCATCAGTGGTTCGATGTCCGCGAAGAATCGCGATAAATCCATCCAGGCGTTTCAAAAAGACCCGCCGACGACTGTCTTCATTTTGTCCGTTCGTTCCGGAGCCGTTGGGATCAACTTGACGGCCGCTTCGCACGTGTTTATGATCGAACCGTGCATGAACCCGGCGCTTGAAAATCAAGCGATTGGTCGAGCGTGGAGAATGGGTCAAACGAGACCGGTGACGGTAAAGATCTTAACCGTCCAAGATTCCATCGAGACAAACATCGTCAAGTTGGTCCAACAACGCACGACTGGTACAGTTGCCGAGAAAAACGACGGCGAGAACGATGGACGACCGGAGATAATCGATATAGAGGAAGAAGAGGAGAACATGCGTCGCGCGCAAATGAACAAAGGTGAACTCGCCGGCGCGATTCGCGCGGATAAGCAAAAGTTGAAGTTGGAGGAATTTGATCTTCTCTTTTCGCGAGGCAATTTGCTTCCAGAGCTTCCACCTGAGGATGAAGTTCCACGCGCGAAACCCGCTCCAGCGGTGGTGGTTAAAGATGAACCGATGGAAGACGCGGGGCCTCGAATTGTTGGAGGAATGGGGTTCACGCGCAACGATGGTAATAATAACGACAACAACGACAACAATCTCGAAAACATCGGGAAAGATTCTCAAGAGAATAAGGACATCGGGTCGGAGGAGAATAGGCAACCTCTGGCGAAAGTGCAAAAGAGAGCGTCGCTTTCCGAAACCGTGCAAAACGCGGTGGGAAGCATGTTGGAGAAGTTTATGTAAAAAGATAAAGAGAACAAAGAGGAGGAAGAAGACGTAGAAACAAGTGGAGTCCGAGTGAGTGGATGAGGCGTTGAGAAACGCACATTTTTCACCATCAGTTTTGGACCGGAACTAGTACACGCATACATCGATTTGAGAAATTCACATACACATACACAAAAGAAATACGGAAAGAGCCGAGAGATGGTAACAGGAGCAGAAAATTCGAGCACATAGGCGACGATATACATTTGTAATAATAATTCATTCGAAAGTACTAACAGCTTGGCGCGGCGGAAAATAAACACAACCATTTGCGAAAACAAAACACGCGACGACTAAAAATAAAATTGTCTTCTCTCGCTATTTAAAACACCGTGACGTCCGCCGCCAACAACACGTGATCGCTCGGTTCATTCTCGCTCGGGTACGGCCCGTCCGTCACCTCGTCTCTATGTATCAGTGGCGCCACCGCGTCCACGCGAATGTTTTCCGTCACGAAAATATAATCTAAAGTATCGATGAACGGCTCGTCGTCTTTAATCTTGGCGTAGTTTGTGAAATCCGGCTCTTCGCCGTTGACTTCTTTGTAACAACTCACCATTCTCGCCGGCGGCTCCACGATGTACTCCGTTCCTTCGTACGGTATCGGGTAAAACACGTCGTTTTCATCCAAGTTATTCGTGGTTAACAACTCGTACGACCCGTCGATTGGTTTGACGTTAAAATCGCCCATCAAAATTGAATTTTTCGTTCCGTCTTTCTCGCTCTCTCGCATCGTATACGTCGCCGCCAACGCGCTGTGTAAAGTCATAACTTTCGGGTTCCTAAACATGCACGGCATGTGATACGTGGACACGCCAAACGACACCCCGGTCTGCTTGTGCGTTACGTTCGCATACACGATAGAATTAAACCTCCCTTTCGCCAACTCCCAATCGTCTTGCGGAGGATACTGCGGCCTCGCGTTCCTCGCCGCCCTCCACATCCTGACAATCGGATCCACCACGTACCTCTTCACCACGCCTTTCCCCTCCTCCAAATCCTTCGGTTTCCTCGGCCACTTCCCGCAATCCGACAACCTCTGCACATCCACTCTCGATAACTCGTACGTATCCAAAGGTATCGCCAACAAAACTCCCATGTAATTATTAAACGGCTTCCCGTATAAGTGCGAGACGACGTGGTACCCGCGTTTGGCGAAAAACGCGTGCAACGGTCCCGACCACGTCATGCTCACCTCTTGCAAACCAATGATGGATCTCTTTTCCATCTCAACCGATAACTTCTTTTGCACTCGTTCTAACCGAACAAGTGCGTCTAGATTTTTCGGATCGCACGACGTGAAATACGTCGGCTCCGCCAGGTGCGACGAGAGCACGTTGTACGTCGTCACGCGAATATTTGCACCTTTACCTCCTTCTGACATCATCATCATCGAAGCCTTTTTACTACCACCAC
>Ga0115000_10001286_pt1 | contig 22462 bp, 4 predicted proteins | sample ArcticOcean_MG_C_6_FD_89690 | JGI IMG/M metagenome (GOLD analysis project Ga0115000, IMG submission 89690) | Marine microbial communities from western Arctic Ocean - ArcticOcean_MG_CB8_128 | ecosystem: Environmental > Aquatic > Marine > Oceanic | place: Arctic Ocean: Canada Basin | collected... | reverse complement strand
TTGTGCCGCCAACAACACAGTTGTTATATAAGTTTGTTGAAACAGTGGGTTCTTGCCATATGCCACCATAGGCTGAACACATTGCCTGTGTGAGGTTGGGATCAACTTTGCCAGCAACAATACATGCCGAATGCTTCGTTCTACAAACTTTGGCAAAGTCTGCAAAATTAAATATGTTATCTAGAAGTTCTTGACTATTATCTCTATCTCCATTTATATCAAAGCAGGCGTTGATGTATTTTTGTTTAGTGTCCGTGTATGGTAAACCCGGATGAACTTCAGAAAAAGCCTTTGCCAATTCAGTACAATCTTCTTTACTCATAAAAGATTCGTCAATGCCCTCTGCGTTAAAGGGTATAACGCACATTCCATAGTTGGCACATGTTGATGCGTTAAAAGGTCCTGCTTTAGGCCCTGAAATAGTGGGTAATTGAACATTCCCATAACCTTTAGGATCAACTTCATAGAATTGACTTACGATTTTTTCATACGTTGCTACTCCATAATTAGAGACGCAAACCATGTCGATAGGAACAGTGCTACATTTTAAATCTCCCGCAAGGTTTATCCTATTTGTGATTTGTCCATCAACAGGAGTTTTATCGCAAGTGTATAAATCAAACGTATCTATAGTTGTATTTTTAGCTACAAAGAAGGGAGCTGGGTCAGGTTCTTCTCCACCAATTACAGACCCGTCACAAGCAAAGAATTTATTACTATCGCAATACTCAACCCAAGTTCCGGGATTAAGCCATGCTGATCCTCCGCATCCTAGCGCGCCTCCTTTATTACAGGCGTACACAGCTGGAGTCCATTCCCAGTCATTGGAAGGACTACAGTGACCCTCATTCGCCGGGTCTCTTGGGTGTTGTCTGCCCGATGGAAGCCATTTATATTGTGGGTATATTACCCATTGACCCGGCGGACAGTCTTGTAGTGAAAAACCCCCGCATCCGACGCATACGCATTCGGGGTCTTTTGTTACACAGCTAGCCTCATTCAGATTAACTGGCACATCTCCCGCAGTATTTATACATTGACCAGCTTTGGCTAAACATGAAAAGGTTTTTGTTACGACTTTACCATATCCACTAGGGCACTTGCACCCTGCTTGCGTTGTTGATCCTTGGCAAGGAACCGTCTTTGCTTTACTATCAAGGCACTCTTCTTTTGACAAACAGGTGCTAGCATCTTCTTTAAGTGTCTCTTTGCCGTTTGCGTCTACGCATTCTCCAGTACGACAGCTTAAAGGATTTTTATTTGGTATTTTGTTTCCGTTAGCATTTTGACATACAGTTTCGTATGGGCAAATCGAGTTAGGCCATGTTATTTTATCGCAAGTCTCTCCAAAACAAGGTTTGTAAATAGTATCTTCCCATTGAATCCCCATCCGCTCTCTATTAGACATGACGTTTGCGGCAAAGTTTCCTAAGACTCCTTTTACGTCAATTAAGTCTCCATCATGAAGAAAGTGGTTTCGAGAAGTTATTTTTATAGGACTGCTATTGCTTGCGTATTGAATTCTTCCACTACCGATAGTTCCTACACAGCTATTATTAACATAGCTGGCTATTTCTCCTTTAGGAAATAAACCAGTTTCATGCCAATACTCCATTGAATCTCTGGTGCCCGCAGCGTTTGATCCTATTAATTCGTCAGGAGAAACTCTTAACTTAATAATATGATCTAACTCTCGTAGTGGATAACCCGAATAATCATTGGTTTTCCCAACCTTTCCCAATTTAGCAGGCATCCAAATTCCGCCTGCGGCTTCACAGTCAGTTTCGTTTGGTTCGTTAATTATAATTCGATTTCCATTTACATCAAAGCCTTTTGCGCATTTGCCAATGTCGCCATTCGCACAAGCGGGGTAAGGTATTCCTTGTACAACAGTTCCATCGTGAAATACACATTGCCTTTCTCCCAATACAATGTCAGCAAAATCTTCTGGAATTAGTTCTGGCTCAATACATGTCTCAAATGTTTTAATACTTACGCATTCTTCTGTCCATTCTCCTCCAGCTCCCGGCGGAGTATCATTTACAGATCTTTCACATTCATCTTTGTCTGCCGCATCTCTAAAGAAATAAACCGGTGTCCCAGCGGCTAAACTCGCTGCTGCGTCATATTGTTGTACTTGTTCATTACAACGTTCTGACCATTCGCAACACGCCTCCCATTTAGCAGGTTCCCAAGTTTCGCCTGCCAAAATACAAGTAGTTTCATCAATTATGCCCGGCTGCCCAACGCATTTACCTTTAGTGTCACAATCAGCTTCTTTCGCGTGTTCAAAGGTATCATCATGGAATTTACAAGTCCCAGTAGTCGCACACGTAGCTTTAATAAGTTTTTCACACTTAGGGCAACTAAAATCGTTATTAGCAGAGTCACTATGAGGATACCACCCAACCCACTGAGCAAAACCGCAGGTGCTTTTTGTCAAAAATCCAATATGGTCTTGTATATAACCTCTAGCTAAATCAGAGACTCTTTCACAGTTACCTCCGGGTTTAATACCTGTGTTTGCTGGTCCCCCTGAACCAGTAACAAGAATTTCATCGTTGGCTATGAAATCATAGTATAAGAAATAGTCTGGACCGTAGTTCCAGAACCAACCGCCGCCGCCTGTTCCAACACCTTGAATCCATTCAGCGTTACAGCTATTTGGGTTTATTACCGGATCAGCTTCACAATCATCTTGGCTGCATCTTCTTCCGGGTATCCACGATCCATCACAACCACCAGTTGCTTTAGCTAGATGACAATTGTTAACGTCACATTCACCCCCAGCAGTCCATGTTCCAATACCTTGGAGAACACCGTTCGCGTCATATTTACAGTCATCTCTGCAAGAAGTTTCATCTAGACATTTAGCACCGTCAGTCCATCGTGATTTACATATATTTGCATCTTGACATTTATCTTTAGTGTCGCATTGTACTGCATCAACCCATTCTGAATCACAACCTCCATTGGTTATAGAATCTCTACATTTTTGTTTGTTTGTACAGTTTGAATTCCATGTTCCACCACACGTATTAACACGGGCGTTGTTTCTGGCAACAGGGTTTTCACATGATGTTGAGTCTTTACATATATGTTCTGGTTGGAAATACCCTTCGTAACCCAGATACGCTAGCTCCGCTATGCAGGCCGCTTCGTTATCAATGACGGCACCCCCAACGGCCTCGAATCCAAAAATTTCCGTATCTGCCGCAGCACCATTTTTCTGCCAGCATCCTGCTGGTATTGATTCGCTACAAGACTTCTTACAATACGCCGGCACTTCTGGTTTCGCACAACTTCCTTTTTTAAACTGATCGCATTCTCCTTGTTTAAGTTTGTCACATGACCCCGGATATGTTCCTGTACAATATGACTTGCCTAAAGCGTGGTCTACACATAACTGCCAGTGCCTATGGTCTATAGCTGCTTGTTCTAGAGTCTTGGCTCTATTTTGTTTTTCTTCAGTGGCTTTAAATGGCTGTGGCTGTAAATTAAAACCATAGAATCTATCAGCTCCTTTAGCATTAAGCATATTGCCAAAGAATTTGTGGTTTAAAGTTGAATCAGCTTTGCGCCACCAAGTGGGACCGGCGTCATAATAGGTCCATTGGTCACAATGAGAGCCCCAACCCGGTGCCGCAGAGCCACCGTTTTTATCTTGATTCAAATGATCTCCTCCTGATTCCAGCACTCCGTCTGCAATGCCGTCCATATTAGCATCAGGCCAACTACACCACCATTCCCATCGATTTTTGTTAATGGCGTCTCCGGGGAATGGTCCAGCAACTCTTCCGGGATAAACAGAACTAAACAATTGCTCAGCAGGATTGCCCATAATGCTACCCATTGTGTGATTCCACAATGGTTGCGGTTCTCTCCATTTGGTTCTGCTTTGAAAACCTGATCTATCCGTAGTTCTTCCAGAGTCAAACGGGTCTGTTGGAGTAATCTCGTCACTTAGTGTTAGATTAAAGTTAGAATCATTCAATAACTGGTTTACCGGAATGTTTAAAACTATTTCTTCTCCGGCTTGACTATCTCCCTCCGGGTTGTTTGGATTTCCACAGCTTCTCCAAAATGCGCATGGTCTTATAACTAAAGTCCAATAATCCTCAGTATCAATTAAGAACGTTTCACGATCATGTTGATTATTAATCGACATTGTTGGGGCAGTAAGGGTATATTCTGCATGAGGAGTAAAGCAAACTGGGTTTTCCATATTAGGATCATCAGCTTTTACCATCTGCGGGGTTCGTGAAGGGTGATCGTAGTTTAATATCGCACCTCCGCAACAGGATTTCCTGTCATAATCCCAGTCAACCCATTCATAATTTAAAGTTAAATTTTTAACCCATACATTTTCCGCGTCTACACAATCATCTCTAGTTGAGTACTGAAGCTCTTTATCCCCTTGGGAGTTTACGCAATGATCAGTGCCGCAATTGGGGCATTCGGGAGAACTAATGGATTTTATCCCACCTTTTATACATTTTGATTTAGTGTCCCATAGCATTGTCTGGGCCATATTCAGCATGCGTTCTACAACCTCTGTTCCATATATAGGATTTCTACACCATCCATCTTTTTTATTTGGAGTAAATCCATCTACAATACAAGTATCCTTATCGTGCATTTCAAGAGACTGAGAACTAACAGAAACCTTTTGATTGGCAAAATTAATTAGAGGGTCGGCGGGTTGTCCAGAATCAAATTTTTTCCCATCAGCCCCTACTAGCTTCTCATCTAGCTCTAATAGGTCTCCTATTTCCTGATTAGGAGACCAGTCTTCTTCTCTTGTCCTGTAAGCATTTGCTCCCAAGTCAAACTGATCATTTACTTGGTCGTTGCTGTCTAAGAATTCACCTTTAAACGCGCCTTTTTGGGAAGCAAATCGGCCATTTGCATAATGACAGTTAGAAGGATCTCCATTAGGAAGAGTTGTTACTTTGCACGGGTCGCAATATTTTTCGTCGCCGCAACAAGCCCTGCCTCTCCAAGCCCCCTTGGAATATTGTAAATGTACTGTAGTACCGAGATCGTGAAGTTCAATATTTTCTCTAGCAGAATATCTTCCGGTGGAATCTTGAATAACGGTAATAGCCAACTGTTGCGGAAGTATAGTCCTCGACCCGCTTAAACTAGAAGCCCCTACGTCTATACACCCACACCCCTCAGTGCAAAACCTACCGCCTCTTCTATCTAATAAAGAGTCGTCATTTTGAGGAATATTATGAGAGTTATCTGGTTCCCATTGACTAAAACCAGTCCATTCATTACTGATTGCAATTAATTCAGGATTATATGAAGTATCCCACGGGTCGCCTATTGCCATATTAAATTACAATCCTGTTGTAGCTGTGTTTGGATAATCATCATCTGGCCCACAATCTTCACCAGTGGCAAAGCCTTGAGCAAAAAACTTTCTAGAACAAGCTGCCATTTCGCCTCTATCACATCCAGCATGCGTAATAATTTCCATACCATAAAATTCAGCTTGTACGATTATATGAACAGGAATAACTTCCGTAACAGTAATCTCTGAGCCACTTTGGTTACCACATCCCGGAGTATCACTTTTTGTATAAGTATGTGTTATCGTCTTACCAGTATCATAACTGAAAAACGTGTCTCCTACCATTAAACCTTGACCTAAAGGGTTTTCGACAAATATTTTTTGATATAAAATATCTTTAGCTGTTGATGTCCATTGACCCTCTTCAATTTTCTTTGTTATGCTTTCTGGGTTCCCCATATAGCTAGATCCCCATCCATGACAAGGGTTTCCAGCCCTTCTAGCATGTGGATACCCACCTTGAACTTTTCTAAATTTATCTGTACATTCTTGCAAACTGTCAGACCCGCCAACAACTTCGTCCATTGGTCTTAGTATAAAAGCGTCGTAAAAAGGAACACATCCGTCTGCGAAATCGCCACAACCAGTTACATTCCCAAAAGTCCTACATACACCGCACCAATTATGGTCTTCAGGGTCGTATATTTCAATATCTGGATAATATATACTTGTAGGAAAATATGATAAGTAAGAGCATTCTTCTGACGGACATGGATTTCTATATATTCTTCCCGGAGAAGTGATATTTCCACCTACTCCAAGATCAAAGGAGTTATTACCGTCCATGCCGGACTTTGGAAGTATACACTTAGCAGACTTGCTAAAATAAAGAGGTGGTGTATTTGTGCCTCCAGTCCAGACTTTTCTTTTTCTGTCCCACCTTAAGTCTACTGGCCCAACTTTCCATTTATCTTGCCTTCTCAGATGATTAGGAATAAAATGCTTTTTGTCATCTGTACGCATTTGAGCAGGGGTATACTGTTGTACTCCATCTTTATCTTTATCATCAGCATCAAACTTCATGTTAGGAACAGGAAGTCCTTTAGTGTCATACCCCCAACCTGCTATAACAAGAGGCCCTCTAAGACCAACAGGTCTTTCTGTTTCTACAGACACACTTTTTGCTTGAACCAAGTTAGAAGAATGCTCTGAAAAGCCATCAACATCAACAGCCGGATTACTTATATAAGAGTTTTTATTTACTGCTTTAACATGATGCCCAGAAGCAAATGGGTTTAAAGAAACAGAAGTAATATGCTGTGGAGATGGAGCATTTGCTCCTAACTGTGGATGAGAAGCACCTTTTGATATATCAATGCTTTCTTGAACTTCTCCATCTTTATCTAAAGTAGCATAAGGTCTTTCAAACGACGGAAGGTTCGTTTCATCATTAGGTCTATTTTTATCTGAAGACTGTCCAAAATCACTACATACAGCAAAGTTTGTAGAGTAAGGAACAAATAAACCATCAAGAGAAATTCCTCCGGTTTTAGACCAAGATTCGTCACTAGGGTACTGATCGAGAGTGGAGCTAAGTGGGCCTGTTGCTGTCTCACTAGAAACATCTCTTATTTTAAAAGCACCTGTTCCATAATCAGGATGTCCTGCCCAAAATAAAGTGTTACCTTCTTTATCTTTAACGATAACAGAATTATCAGAATGGCTAGCACTTGTTATCATTAAGTGACTAAAGTCATTATCTTCTCTGTTCTCGCGTACTTCACGAGGCTTTCTTTCTTTATCAGCCATTTTTATTTTCCAACTTTAAAGTTATTAATTTGTCTTTTAACTCTTAGAAGTTCTTCTTCAGACCTAACCAAAGCCCTCATTAAGTCTCTTTGGGTTTTCCTTAATCTCTCTTCATAAACCTTTTCTAGGCTTCCAAACTTTCTTTGTGTTTTAAATGTGTAGGTTGTGTTTACTCCGTTTGTTCCTATATTGACCGACATGTCTGTTATATGCGGGCCAAGATTTTCGGCTGGGTTTATTATGGTGGTTGGGGTTACGGGCAGGTGAATTTGGAATCCTAATTTGTGTTCGGGAAGACCTGCTAAAGTAACTGATCCGGATTCATAAGACCTTTTAGTGTCTTTTACGGCAGCTACTATATTGGATACCGCAGACTCATCCATTCCTAGCTCTCCTCCAAATTCAGCAGGACTGTAGGTATCATCGATATCAAAGTCTGGTTTTCCATATTCTAATCCATACGACCATGGCCCCCATCTATAGGAACTACTTTGTTGTGGAACTGCCGCGTGCCATGGTTTGTAAGCCGCAGCTATAAAAGATCCTCTTTCTTTGTCTGGAGCAATAATAGGACCTTTTGATCGAATGCTTTTCATTGAATCTATTTGCTGCATTGCAATTCCCTCTCGTGAGAGGCCCATGACCCAAGCTGTAGACAATGAATCAGAGTTTGGTTTAGCTGTTAATGGAACTTCAAATGTGTGGATATAACCTCCTTCAAAGTCGTCTTCAAAATATGAAGCCCTAGCTGGCAAAGTAATTAAAGCGTATGGTTTCTTTACACTGACAGCTTCACCTTTTTTATTTTTGTCCCAACGGTATTTCTTTTTGCTAGAAGACGTTATAGCAACTGCTGTGGCTTCATCGCATTCTTTTTTAGTACTATATTCCGTTGATTTTGGTTTTTCCAAAACTACACCACTTGAGTCATGAGTCTGAACACATGTTCCAGATAGTACTAACGATTCTACATTACGAGGTTCTAAAGTTTTTCTGTTATCATCTGTTCCTATTTTAGCATATATAATTTCTTTATTTTTGTCCACCTCTGGCCAAGCTCCTGTCGTCTGCATAGAATATTGTTCCCCAGTGACTCTTTCAAAAAGAGGTCTTTCTTCTATCCAGTATGTTTTAGGATCTACTTGAACTTCTACAAATACTTTGTTCCCCCACTCTTTTCTAATTGCTTGTTTGCCCGGAGTGGGACCTGAGTCAGACAAAACTCTAGTAGTCTTATCGTTACCAAGGCTGTCAATCGTTACTTGTTCTGGATCAAAGTTTTCAAAGTTTACACCAATTGAGTCACCTTTTATTCTTCTAACTTCTTTAGAAGGAAAAATAACGAAAGCTTTTAAATTGCCATCATCAGACCAAAAATTTAAATTGGTAGGATATTTATCGCTTATTGGGGCTTCTCCTATGATCCATTCATTTTTTTTCTTACCAGTACTCTCCCAATCATGACCTGAATCTTCGCATGTCCCTTGTGTAGTAATAGTTGGGTCCTGAGTGCAGACAAAGATTTCTACTGCTTCACAGGTATCCTGATCTTTATATTCCGGGCTTTCTTTTTCAACTATTTTGTCGCGACAGTAATCCCTTTTCTTAAGATTAACTTCTCCTCCGGGCCATCCAGTATTTGCTATTTCCCATTTATTAATCTCAGTTTCAGAGTCTTCTCTTAGCCACGATAGCACATCTGGATGTGGACCCCAATCATATCCAGCCGCTTCGCATTTTGTTTTATCTTTAAATTTTTTCCCTTGAGGATTATTTGCATCAACAGTTTTAGGGTCGTTTCCAGAACAAAAAGAAGATGTCGGAGGATTGGCTGGTAATGGCACTAGATACTTTTTCCCATAAAAGTTAGTGGCCAAGTCTTTAATCTGATTGTAGATTAGCTCTATTTCCATTTTGCTAACCTCATAATCTAATAAATCTCTATTTTTGGTTGGGTCTATTTTTGTACCAGAGCTTTCTTCAGCTCGCTTTTTATTCCCCGCATGTAACCTAGCCTCAATACTAGCTTTTTTAATACTGTTTGACTCTGATAATTGACTTAGAACCAAAAAAGCGCTAGCTGTGGACTGACCAACTCCCGCTTTTATAACTGCGTCATTAACTGAACAAACATCATTCCATTCGCTAGTGTCAATCTGATTCAAAGCATAAAAATAACAAGGAAGCCAAGGCTGCATATGATAAAGAAATTTTTTCCAAGAATCAAAGCTAACAGCAGCGTGTCTTAATTCAGTGACGGTGGCATAATAATAAGTCTTTTCGTAAACCTTTGTACGCTTCTGAACAAATTTACTTATATCAACAGGTATAGTAGAAGTTCTAGGCTGCTTCAAATTCTTCAAATCTACTTCTGGTTTTTCGTTATAACCCATAAGGTTTGTAAAGGCGTTTGTGTAGCAATCAAAGTCAGAAGACTTCTCAAGACCTACAACTACATCCCCAGCTGCGTTATAACACGTTCCATAGGCAAACCTGTGTCTAATATTAACGTATCCCGGAGCAGGAGTATCCGCTAAGGAAATTTCTTTTCCTGTTTTTGTATCTTTTATGGGGAATTTATAAGTAGACTTATTGATGCCTGCGGCTGGAAAATAAGGTCTGTTAACCCATTCTCCCTGATTTTTGTACTTATTGTTACACTCTTTTGCGTTATCAGCATTTACTTGTTCGCCTTTCTTATATTTATGTCCATCAACTGGGTCTTCAAAATTAGCCTTGGCTACACATTCATCTTTAAAAGAAACTCTATGTGTTAGAGCTTGACAGTTCTTATCATAAATACCACCTTTGGACGAATGTGTATTTCCATCACTTGCTGGGTCTGCAACCTTACCAGTGGCATCTATAGGTAAGAATTCATACGTTTCAGGAGGAGAGGGAGGATTAGTAGCTTTCGCGTTATGAAGAGCCTCGTATAAATCACAATGAGAAGCATCTGTAACAAGTTTTATGGAAGACTTCTCATTGTTAGTACTAAACCGTTGCCAATGCGAGTCTGACTGATTTGCTTCATCTCCTATTTCTTTAGATTCAGTGCTTGCTGGTACGTTTTTAAAATAATAACCAACAATAACGTCTGTTGGGTTGTTTGCTACACCTGAACCGTTAGTCTTAAAACATCCATGAGTACAACTACCAGAAAATGTATGAAGATTGTTATTTGTCCCTGCTTTTGTCCCGTGTAGTTCTGTTATTTCGGTGGGAGGAGTGGATGCGGAAAAGCAAGTACCTATCGATCTACAATAATAGTTAAATTTACAACCTATCAATGTTGGACTGACTGTTATTGCTCCTGTATTTTGATTTACACCCGTTGTGATACCAGCAGCCTCTCTTTCTTTTACACAGTCGTTTACCTCTACAATAGGTACGGTATTGAGAACTGCCCCTATTATTTCAGCCTGAGGATTACACTCGCATATCTCAGGCATATTTTTTAATTTAACAACCTCATTACCATTTGCGTCAATACATTCTCCAAGATTTGGATTATAAAATTCAAAGTTACTAAATATGCCTTCATCTGGATTAAAATCTCTATAGGGGTCATCATCCCAAAAGAAACCCTTAATAGGATTATGCTGTGTAGCAAAATCAATACGGTCATTAAGAGCGTTTGAATACACAGTGTCTCCTGCATATTCTTGCTCAAAACCCCAACAAGGATAAAGGTCTAAATATCCAGAATCACGATCTGCATACCATATTCCTTTACCTTTCTTGCATTTTGATTTAGACTTTACGTCTGCGGCTTCAGTCCATGTACCTGCCTTTGGAGTAGCACCTTCACATGCGGCTTTGTCCTCATGTCTTGCGTCTTCATCCCATTTATTTACAGAGTTTCCATTACTGTCTACTACATCTAAACATCCTGCTTTCGCACTAATAGCTACGGCTGTCCCATCAGACACCTTAGTACAAGAAGAAGGAGTTTCGCTACAATACCCAGCGCTACATTTTCCATTATTCTCTCCTTCCTCTTCCCTGACAGTAGAATTAATTCTATTGAGCTGAAAAGGATCAAATCCCTGTATGCCTTTAGGATTAGGATTTTTAAAGTCTTTAGGCATATAAAAAGGCAAAAAGTCGTCATTACTAACTTGAGGTTGATTCTGTAAAAAATCTAAATCTTTGTATTTAGTTACATCTATAGACCCATCGTCTTTATATTCATGACCGTATTCATTCCAGCCCTCTTCTTGTTTGTCTACAAAAGTATCCCAATCAGAGTCTTCATTGTTAGTTAACGTAACTCCATCCATTTCTATTGAAGGAAGGAATTCATATAAACTATCAACAACGTCCTTTTCTTCTTCTCCGGCTGCTTTGTTTGGAATAATACTTCTGCTCATTCTATATATTTTGTGTTCATAAGCAGGAAAATATTTATCTTCTTTTATTGAATAAAAAAATAACTCTCTTTTCTTTTTGTCTCCAAGGGGTGTTACTCCAACAACTCTAGTTCTTTTACCACCAAGAAGCATTTTTCCAGTAACTGGGTCAGAAAACTCAAGCCCTAAGTTAGCGCTAACCAAAATAGAATTTCTAACTAGTTCGTTATTAGCAGGGTTCGTATGACCTTCTTTTAATGCAGCACCCGTTAGTGCAGGCTGGTTTGGAGCAGGGTCTGGTCTAGTAAAAGGACCCTTATTTTTATCAATAGCGTCATCAATAGCTTGTTGAACTAAGTTTTCCTTTAATTTTATATTTCTATCAATAGGATAAACTCGTATAACCCCTGCGTAGTTTTCTTCTTGTTCTATTGTTCTATCTGGAGCTTCAAGAGCTACATAAAAGTCATGTCCAGCCATGTCGCATACTTGTTGTATTAAAGATAAAAGGCTTATCTTATTGCCATTAATCCTCACGTCTGGGGGAAGGATAGGAGGTATTGCGATTGCGGTCGCCCCAACCGAGAGGCCCGTATTTAGAATTTTCGTTTCTGACAAACCGGCTAAAAGCCATAAGTCTACTTTATAACGATATACCCCCTCTCTGTTTTCTGGTGATGTTGATGTTGACGTTGTTGCTTTTGGAGTTGTTGCTTTTGGAGTTGTTTCACCAAGAGGTGCGTATTCTTGTATTTTTCTATCATCTCTTGCGTAATATAGAGGACCTCCAAAAGGCTCTCCATTATCTATATAATCGCTGCTTAGGGGTGTGCCGGATGTGCCTTTATAATCATGGTCATATAAAATAGTATGCAAGGCTTTTAGTATGCCAGAACCTTGTTCTTTAGATTGGTATTCGGTTTCTTTATCTACTAATGGGGAGTACCATATAGCCCCAGCTTCATTGACTCCGGAATTACCAAAACTAGTAGCTTCGTAAAATCCAAAAACATTGATGATGTTGTAGTATCCATTCCAACCGTCAGAAAAACTTCGTCCAGAGCCTTTTATCCGACGCTTATCAGCAGGGGGTGTTCTACTGGAAAACCCTCTAAGTATTACCGTAGTGTTTTCTAATAATTCTCGCGGGTCAGATATTTGAACCGTGTAAGTATTTCCAGAAGTAGAGATACTTTTTTCGTACTTGGTTAATATTCCATTAAACTCAAACGCTATGTCACAATGCTCTTTTTTATCTTTACTGTACGTCCCGGGGTGCGTGCTGTCTTGTTTTTCTACACAGGTGGTTGACAGATTATTTACGAAAGGATTTAAAGATCTTGGGTCATAATATTTAAAATATACAGGAGCTCCCGGTTCTGGAGGATGAAAAACGTCCCCTTTTGCCGTCTTTCTATCAACAAACCCGTTTTGCACTCCATAATTTGGAGGGCTATCATTGTATTTCTCAAGAAGCGGTAGTGGAAAAGCGCTTGTGTCCCATGGGTGATAACCTTCTGTTACGGCATTTCTCTGTTGATCCTTTCTAAGAAGCGTGCCATAATTTAAGTCATCTTCAATGAGTCTAACAGATAAATTAGAGCCATTGCTATTCAGTCCTAAATTAACACTAAAATCCAGTATAGAAGCGCCTAAAAAGGACTGCTGAATAAATTCTTCTGCTAATGGGTATGTTTGTGCTGTTATTGCTATCATTAGGATTCTTGCCCCGGTGCTGTTCTAGGTAATTCGTTTATATTATCCTGCCTGTCGGGTAAGTACAATTTGTCATTAAATGCACCGTCAAAGAATAAACTAGTCGCAGTAGTGTATGGATCATCTATTTCATACACCCAACTAATACTATAACTCCAAGCTCCAGTTTTAGGATTCCAGCTTTCTTGAGGAGCATTTGTAAATCTTTTTGTTACACCTCCAGAACTCGCAGTATTAGTTATCATTCCTCCAAAGTCTGCATGTAAATATGTAAGAGGGTCTAATGAATTCAACAATTTTTTAATAGCTACATATTGCTTACGTTTTGAGCCCTCTTTTGAATTCGCAAAAGCAGTATTAAAATCATCAGGGTTTCCTCCACCGACTACTGACGTTGGTGCCGCTCCGGGTTTAGCTGTAATGATATCGGAAGTAAATAGAGTTCCTGCATTTAGACTTCCGTTAGCGCTCGGCCTAGGATTAGAAGTACCAAGACTTATAAAATTAGGATTGAATATCCATGTGAGCTTAGTAGGAGTCCAAACTAAGCCAAGGGAAACAGGAGGAGTTGCACCATCAGTTGCTTCTACACACGAGGTTTTTGTTGTATACGTATCATTAGAACAAGTACCGCTAGTTTCATCACTGTTATCAGCCGCTATACAAAGCTTCTCTGTGTCGTATGGCATAACTTCATCATCATCGCTAACACATAGGTGTCTTCTATTGACATCGACATTGCAAGATATGCTAACTTCTCTTAGCCAGTGCGTTTGAGTACCAACATCCTGAATAACAGGACCCAGTCTTCTACCCACCACAACGTGTTCAGCATATAACTGTCCGGGATAAGTATCTGAAACAGATAACTCTTCTTTTCTTGCATAAGGTATAAAGCTCCCAGTATTCCCTGAGTTAGTAGTTTCAAACGAAACACTATATGTAATTATCCCATTTCCGGGTTGTTGAGTGACTGTTTTAGAAGTTGGTACAGGATTAACACTCAACTGTGAATAATCACTTAAGTCATTTATTATATGTTTGGCTGTATCAAATAAACTAGTAATTACTATCTTATAATGATCTACGGCATTTGTGTATTTACTCTTGAGTAAACTAGAACTTCCGGCTGCTTCACCATCGTAGTTAAAGACTTCATCTACTGGTTCGTTTCTCTCTGGGTCTTTATCTTTGTTGTTAGCGTTCCCAACTCCAATAGTGTCAGCGTTGTCAACCAACCCTTCAATAGAACCATTGACTGTGACTGTGACTGTTCCATCAGTGGGGTCTTCTTGTGTAGTAAACTCCATTGTCTCAGTGACAAGGGAATTACCTGCAAAATAGGCATTAGGCAGTAACAGCCAAGTTTCAGTGACACTAAAAGAGCCACCTTTTACATCAACTGTTTGGCTTCTTTTGTAATTATAAGCCTTATACTCCGGGTCTGGACCTGATGCGTTATTAGGAACCGGAAGATTCATAGCGAATAAATGATAATCATCTGGGTCTTCAGCAAGAGTCACAGCGCCAACAGGAAGAGCGCCAGTGTATTCAGTATCGTCTCTACCAAACAAAAACTGATGACCATATTTAACTATATCGTATATGTAACCCCTAGCTTGTTGCCAAGCTCTACCGTTCTTATCGTATTTTTGAGTAAACCCATCTACAGGCTCTAATCCATCAGCTTTGTCATTTCTATCAAACTTATTTTTCCCAGTCGCAGAAGTGGTTCTAGTTAATTCAAAAACTTTTCTACTGTTGCTCAATTTAACGTTTTTAGATTCTCTTTCAAGAACGTGTTTGTCGGATTCTTGAATACTCCAATTTTCACTAGACGAAGAAATCAACCATTTGTTTTTTGTAGACCAGTCATCTTCGTCAACTGGCGTACCTTGCGGCCCTTCGATATAATCAGAAGAAAGGTTAATAGTATATTCAGCTTTATAAGGATCTCCGGGATTATGAGTAGGCAGGTCTACGCTTTCAAGTCTAACATGAGCTTCAAATCCCGTTACAGCACCATCAATAGGATAAACTTGTAAGAAAGCTCCTGACTGAAGTTTACTAATTAAGTTTGATAAAGCTTTTTGTTTATTTTGGAGTTGCTCGTACCAATCATCTGCACTTAACCCGACTACTACTACATCTGCCCTAGTGGTAAGAAAAGATCCATCTCCTTTTGGAGACCCTCTATCGGCAACGATATACCCTTTAAGTTGAATGGAATATCTAGAGCCAAGGATTTCTCCATCGCCCTGTTTATCAAAGGTTTTATTTATGTTTACAAAAGGCGCAGGAATTAAGAAATTTTCTTGGTTGTTATTGTCAGTAATTGAAACAGGCATTAGTTATACCCTCGTATGTATAATGTGGTTGTATTTGTTCCAGAGCCAAAAATGTTAGGCATTGTTAGATTCATAGTTCCACTTGGATATCCATGACCTATAGTATTTAGCGGGATATTTCCCGTTCCAATAATTGCAGGTAAAGCGTTGATGGTTGAAGCCCCATAAAAATCTTTTTGTTTAATAAACATGTTCATGTTCCCGCTACCCTCATAAACAGACGGAGCTAGGACATATAATGGTATCGTTTTTGTGCTAGATTCGCCCACTTTTAAATACAGAGGTATCTCAGCTATTGGCTTCTTCCCTTCAACATATAAAATCTGAGTCGCGGACAATGGAGGAGCATGAGTTGTTGGCATCGCCAAATTCATAGTCCCACTAGGGGTTCCAGTTCCAGAATCAGCCAAGAAGAATAGAGGCATCGACTTTTCGTCTCTGGGGAAGGAGAGTGTTGACCCAGCGACGCTAAGTGGCAATGTTGGAGAAGCCGCAAACAATGCCTCATCTGACTTCATGAACAATACTAGATCAGAAGTTATTTCTCCACCACTCGTGTACAGATTCATCTGCTGGCCGCTCATAGCAATAGCCGCGTTCGCAGAAAGAAAACCAAAACCAGTATCTCCCATACTTGTAACTGGGTCTTGGTTGATAACAAGGTTTAATACTTGGTCGGCAACCTCAGCGTCTACGAACAAGTTCATAGTAGCATTAGAAAGAACTGGAGAAGTACCAGCCGAATAAAGAGTCAGGCTTCTATCGCCACTTGCATAACCAGTTATGTTGCCGTCTATATCAAATAGAGAATGACCTCTAACTGTAGAGACTTCTGTTAAACCATCTTTTGTGTTGTATTTAGCGTGACTATCAAAGCCGTCAAAACTCATTTTGGTAGAGTATACTTTGAATTCAGCTTCAAAAGGATCTCCATATCCGGGATAATGAACAACTATTTCTACTTGATGGTCTTCTAAATCTTGTTTGAAGGGTATGTCACCGCCTTCATAATAAGCGTCGTGCCCAATCGACCCGGAGAGAGATATTAGCTGCAAATCACCAGAGGGTATATAAGAGTATCCAGAATACCAATTTAGGTTTCTACCATCAGTCAGGTTATCTTTATGTATTAACCTTGCGGAAATATTTGCTCCACTTGAATGGTTAGTTGTGTGATGTACCCACATGTCAATAGACAAGTCTGTAATCTGATGTAACCTAGCAGGCATCTCCATCAAATCAAAAGTTAAAACAGAAGAGACCCCGAAACTTGTTTGCCCCCATAAGTCGGTGTCAAAAGCTCCACCTATCTCTCCGGTAGGATTCCAACGACTAACTACACCAGAATCAACTACAAATTCAGCATATGAAGTATTTTGGGCATCAATTCCAGTGTCTCCAAAGCTATCACCAGAGAATCCGCTAATACCAGTTGGAGTTACTTTTGTATTAAATAAGTAGTCCCTCAGTTTAAAGGACCCGTTGTTAAGCTTTTCAACACTCTCTAGTTCAAAACTCTCTGAGGAAATGCCGATTTCATCGACCCATCCGGAAAAACCTCTTTCGGCAATAGCAAAGCCGCGTTTACCTAGTGTTACATTAGTATTAGAGGATCTTTTCTTATCTCTAATAAAAGATTCCGATTGGCCTTCTTTTTTACCGTTAACATATATTTTAAGGGTAGAGTCACCGGAAGCATAAACTCCAAGAATGTGTGCCGGGTATTTGTACTCTTCAAACGTTTTATCTGTTTTTGCGTACATTGGTACGGAAACGCCGGAAACACTTTTGTCAGACCTGACATAGTAAAGACCAGCGTGATCACAACCTAATACAAATTGGGCTGGGTTTTCTCTATGTTGAGCTAATATTACTGATCCTGTAATATCTCCACTAGGGACAACCTTAGCATAAACCGAATACCCAAGACTAGAACCAAGGTCAACACCGCTACCTATATTAATGTGGGCCCTGTCAGAAAGCTGTAGACATCTTTGTATAACGGATTCTTCGCCAAGCTGATCTGTCAGTTCACCGGCTTTTATCCATCTTGCAGAACCGATAGATGCTCCTACACCTGTTGCTTCAGATTCTTCTGTACTATAACTGCCTGAACTACCAGATGGAGTTCCAGTGCAGGGAACATAAACTTGTTGTCCGTCAAACGATCCGTCTTCTGTTGGAGCTGGACCCACATCGCACCCAAAGACTGAACATTCTTCTTCTAGTAACCAATAGCCATCAGGCATACCCGGCGAACCTGACCATGTATAGCGAGCGTTGTCAGCGGCGCATGTACTACTGCTATCTGAAGACGAAACACTTGGGGTAATCTGTAATATCTTGGGGTAACCAGCAGCGTTGACTCCGGTTCCTTCTAAAGGAACCCACATCTTGTCAAACTTATTTAGTATCTCTTTGTTGTCGCTACCACGCCAATAACCATATTCACGGTTAGTTCCACTTGGAATAATACCTCGTGAATCAACAAAGCTAACACCCGCCATCATAACGAGACCAATAGAGTTGGTTTCGTCTGGTTTATGCAATACAGATCTAACATTACCAAACCCACTTAGAGCAGCAGCTAAAACGCCATCGTTAGATGGACTGGCGCTTACCAAAGCTTGACCAGCTAATACTGTTTGACCTGTATATATTGTCATCTTTTATTTTCCTAATAGTATAATACTACTATTATGCAGTATTTCCACTTGAACTATTGCTACCCATTCGCTGGTTGGAGCTTTCGTCTCCTACCCAATTTGAACTAATTCCAATACCAGAGTTTTTAAGTCCGTCTCTTATGAAGTTGTTGATTCCTTGTGTAATTTTCTGACCGGCAAGTTGGGCGAAGGAGTCTCTTGCGTCCCGCAAGAACTCTGCTCCGTTTAGGTTGACGTTGAGATTAATTTCTCCGCCAACTTCAATTGAAAGAGGACTGCCCATTACCTTTTCTAACTCACCTACGCTCTTAGAGAATTTCTCAACGCTAGAGTTTAAGCTTGTTGTGTCTATGGAGAAGGGTGAACCTCCTCCAACAGAACCGGAACTAGCTTCTCCACCTTGACCTTTTAATACCATTAGAATCTCAGACAAAAGAGGAACAGACGCGTCAAGACTACCTTCGCGACCGATCTCTCCAGTTCGCCCTTCGGTAGGTCTCAATACTTGTGGTCTCTTCTTGTCGCTCAATGATATTCTATCTTCGACGTTTTGGAAGCCGCCCATAGAACCTGCGGATCCCGCAGTACCCGTAGTACCCGTAGCACCTTCGACGCCACGCCTTTTCTTTTGATATTTGATGTATGCATTTAATTGAGTGGGATTCGACATTGCAGCCGTTTGTGGACTCATTCCGAAGCTTTTTGCCTGTTCACGGAGGCTTATAGCTTTATCTTTAAAATCCTTAACGCTTGCGTCAATTTCAGCTTCTTGCTTTGGTCCCCCACCAATATCTCCTATAGTGCCGACCTTTCCACTTGCTAGTGGTTGTACTCCAGTCATAGTTGTAGGTTCAGACACAGGTGCGGGTGGACCAACTGGTGCAGGTGGACCAACTGGTACGGTTTTCCAGAATTCCTTCATTGTCTTAGGGGCCGCCTGCGAACGCGGGTCCACTGATTTAACTGGTGCAGGTGCGGCTTCCAGCCTTCTTCTCTCTAATCCTTCTTCGGTTAGCCTTTGAAGGTTTCTTTGATTTTCCATTGATGGCTTACTGCGCCCTAAGCCAACACCTCCAGTAAACTCGCTCTCTGTCGCATTTGGTTGAACTGGTGCGCGAGTTTTTAGTTTGTCTAAAGTACCTTCGGCGTTGGGTTCCGCGTTACCACTGTTTCCGTCGAACGGATTGATCGCGCGAAGAATTGAACCAAGAATTCCACGGCCTTCGTCTTGAGCCGGTGATACTCTGGTGCGGTTGAATGCCTCTACCTGATCTGAACTGTGGATACTTCCTGTAAAACTTCCAACTGGGGCAATAAAGCTCTTACTATTGGGGTCCCGTTGTTGTTGTTGTTTTTCTGCTGTTGTAAATACTTCTTCTCCAGTCAATATTTCTAAAGCTGATCTAAACTTCTCTAACAGTTTTGCGGATTCTCCCACTTTTGCAGTAAAAGTATCTATATTAGAAACATTTTTCAAAGATTCTTGCAAAGTCCTTAATTCTTCGGTAGGTATTTGAGATAAAATGTCAAAATTGGGATTATCTGCATTCGTTTTGACAAACTCGGCTTGTGATCTTATGTTACCTTCGTCGAAAGCTACAGCTACTTGTTTCAAAGCATCAAGGACACCCACATTAGAATCTGCAATATTATTCGCAGTATTCGTAAAACTACTTGCTTCATTAGTTGTAAAATTTTTCTCTGCAAAAGCAATAAGCTTCTGTATACCCGCTTGTAGTTGTTCATTATCCTGAATTTTATCTTGGAATACGGTTCGTTTTTTGAGCGGGTTCATGGGCCCGATACCGGATCGTGCTGGTTCATCCGATGTCAAAGATCCGGTCAAGTCAAAATCCTTTGGTAGCTCCATAAGTTCAAAAAGTTTCTGGTCTGAGGCGTTTGAAATTGGAGACTGTTTCGGTTTGGGACCTATGATTCCTAGTTGTGTGTACAGCTTCTCCAGCACGCCAGCTTGACCTCTAATGGTCGGATCTGCTTCTCTTTCGCGAGCAGACATTCCTACGGAATCAGCGTCCGGTATCCGCAATGATTTCAACGTACTTTGCTGTTTGCGAGATTTTTTAAATTCATCTAGTCCTTCTACATCTTGTAAAGCCCGCAATTTGGCATCGTCAATTTCATACTTGTTAATCAATGCCAAAGTCTTACTTTGTTTTGCTACTATTTTATCTTGAATAGAGAAGTCTATTTTTGCTTCTCTTGTTTGGTTTTCTTTGAAAAGAATTGCCATATCTCTAAGAAAATCTTGATTCTGTATTTTTATCTCAGCACCCAGAAGCTTAACTTGTTGTTGGTCATTCGCAGCCAATGCATCCAAAGCGTCAGCTGCTTTTTGCAGTACGGCACCTTGTGCCTTAGCGGCAGTAATAGTCTCTTTGGAGGCATTGATAATGCCATCAGCAGAAAGACCAAAAGATTCAAAATTAGCACCTAATTCAGAATTGACTTGGTCTTCACCCTTTTGTCCCATAAGCTGTGACAGAAGGGGGATTACTTGTCGTTGTAATTCTGGAGCAACTCTTTGTATCCCTTCGGACTGAGCTACGGCTATAGCGTTAATTAATCTTTGGGCTTCGTTCTTTTGTTCGGATGTTCCAAAAGAAGCATTAATAGCTAATTCCCGTAAGGTCTTCGTCTTGTCTTGAGACCGAGCTAAGTCTTCATTTATTACGGCTAGTCTTGATTGGACATCTGTATATTCTCCAAGAGCGTTTCTTAATGCGACAAATTCGCTTGTTAGTTTTTTATTCTCTTCAATCGCTGCTTTGTCTTCGCCTTTGCCTCTTTGTCTAGCGTCCGCTAAGTTCTTTTGGCTATCAGCTAATTTGTCAGTTACCTTTCTTAATTCTTTTCCAAGAGCCTCAATGCTTATTCCCCCACCGGTTCTCTCGCTTAAACCTTTAAGATCTGTGACTCCTTTTGGACTGAGTATTTTGTCTATTCTACTAAAAAATCGAGCCTGTACAGAAGCATCTGTTTCTGCTCCAGTACTTTTAGTATTAATAGCTTTATTAAACTCAAGCTCTGCTTGTATTCTTGCAGTTCTAGCGCTCTTCGAAGATTTGATAAAGTTATTTTCCAGCTGTGCAAGCTGAGCGAAAGATCTCTTTAAGAATTGATTTCTTTGGTCTATTAAGTTACCAAGCTCTTTATAAGCATCCGCAGTTTCCTGCAATACACCTTCTATTTTTTTAGTTATTTTTTCTTCATCAATTTCTACGCTTTGTATATTTATATTCAATAATGCAGCTTCTATTGAATTTTCTACCACTGAGGTTAATACAGATCCCTCTATTTTTAGCGACTCTTTCAAATTGTCTATAATAACCTCTGACGCATTACTTTCCGTTGGGTTTAACTCTCCAACACGAGTCAAAACACCTTTAAGGTTTCTTTTTACCGCAGAAATAGACTTAACATTTTCTGAAAAATCAGCCAGACCAGATTGATCACCAAATTTAGAAACTGAGTCTATAGTTTTATTAAATTCTTCTATGCCCTCCTTGCTTCTTGGTTTTGATTCTAGAATTTTGCCGACACTTCCAATAGGACCTGATCCGCTTCCTATACTAGACACTCCAGATATAACATCATTAAAACGAGAAACATTTGTTTTTAATTCGCTGATAATTCCAGTTATACCTTGAAGCTTAAGAAGTGCTTGTGTTGCATTTCTTTGTTCTTTAGAATATCTCCTCAAAGCTTCTTCACTCTTTAGTCTTGAGGTGATTTCTTTTTTCATAGACTCTATCAAAAGACCAGAAATAAAACCGCGCGCCACTAATTGTTTAGCATTTGACCTTAGGGTTTTTTCAAAATTCTCTGCACTAGTAGCAGAGCCAGATAATTTTCTGGCAAACACTTCTGCTGAAGCTTCTGTCTTCTGTCTAGCAGCTACTGTTTGTGTTTTATCTAATTTTAAACCTTTTCTGCTTTCTACATCCCCCTGTAGGGCATTTAATGATCCTATAGCAGAAATTTGACCATTCTTAAACATTTCCAAAGTCTTAGCTGTTGATTCTAAAGACTTATTAAACTTAACCTGTTCGATTAGATCTTCAGCTTCTTTAAATGCCTTAACCGCCCCAAGTATAGCTGCTCCTAAAACGAGCAATCCACCTATAACTGGAGTTAATCCAAGAGCCAGTGCTGCACCTCCTGCTAACCCACCACCGGAAATTGCTCCACCAACAGCAGCTTTTCTAGATTGACCTTGAAATTCCCCAGATTTAATAGACTCTAAAGCTGCTG
>Ga0115000_10001285_pt1 | contig 22469 bp, 19 predicted proteins | sample ArcticOcean_MG_C_6_FD_89690 | JGI IMG/M metagenome (GOLD analysis project Ga0115000, IMG submission 89690) | Marine microbial communities from western Arctic Ocean - ArcticOcean_MG_CB8_128 | ecosystem: Environmental > Aquatic > Marine > Oceanic | place: Arctic Ocean: Canada Basin | collected... | reverse complement strand
TTCAGGGAAAATCAGCAGCCGATTTGATCGATCTACTAAAGAACAAGCTTAAGACACAGGTGGACGATACTCACGAACGCTTAATGCTCCAATGTACGGACACCATCAACGACCTTCCTGAAATAATCGATTTTTACTACTCTATCACCGATTCCGCTATAGACCCCTACGCCGCCGTTCGCGACGGGTACGCTCAATTCCGGGCCAATCAAGTCAGAGAATAAAGTCATAACACCGCGGCGTCCAAACGACGCGATCGTTAAGACTCCGCTCGATTCTTAGCGTCATCGAGAATCGCCTGCTTAAGCGATTCTAAAGACGCTTTTGTCTTCGCTTTCGTAGCCTCCAACTCGCCTTCTCCCGAAACCGCATCATTTCCGAATAGGTAAAACTTAATCTTCGGCTCGGTTCCGCTGCCACGCACCGCGTAGCGGTATCCATTTTCTAATTCCAGGAAATACAAATCTTGTTTCGGAATCTCCTTACCATCCGGATCGCTCACAGTTTCTCGACCGAAGTCGATAAACCGATCAACCTTAGATTCTAGAAATTCCGTTGGCGGATTCGAGCGATAAGTCTCCAGAATACGAGCGATTTTCGCAGCACCCGCAGCACCCTCGTAGACGATTTGTCCAAGTGTTTCTAAGAAGTAGCCGTGCTGAAGATAAAGGCTGTCCAGATATTCGAGAATCGAGCGGCCTTCCTTTTTTAAACTAGCCGCCAACTCGCAGAATATAACGCTCGCCGCATTTCCATCCTTATCGCGAACCGCATCCGTAGGAAGATAGCCATAGCTTTCCTCGCCACCGAAAACATAAAAGGTACTATGCTTTTGCAATAACTCGGACCGCTCTTTCTGGCTAAGCGAATCGTAATTCAAGTCCACTCCGGTTTCGAGCTTGTGCGCTTGCAATGCCGCTTGCTCGTACAAATGGAGTTTCTCGCCAATCCACTTAAACCCCGTTAGCGTATTGATGCATTTGATACCGTGTTCCTTGGCTATAGCATCTTGCAATGGAGACGTAACAAACGTTTTAATCAACGCAGCGGATTGAGTGCCGTCCTCCGAAATCCACCCCATCTGCTTCAATTTCCGTATTCGGTAATCCGCCAACATCGCTCCGATTTGATTACCAGTCACCAAAACCATTTTCCCATGGGAATCAGCTGCCGCTAATCCCATGCGATCGCAATCCGGATCCGTCGCCAATAGAATATCCGCTCCTATCTCTTCCGATTGAGCAATGGCCAAAGATAACGCTTCTGCGTTTTCCGGGTTCGGCGACTTTACGGTTGGAAAATTCGGATCCTGAATCATCTGCGACTCGACCAATGAAGCCTCTACTCCTAGTCGATCCAAAGCCGGCAATGTCGAAATTGCGCCAGTGCCATGAATCGGAGTGAAAACAATCTTCAACCCAGAATCGACGAAGGCACCAGGATCAATCACCGTTTCCACGACGGTATCAACGTAAGCATCGTCCAATTCCGATCCAAGCGTTGAAACCTTTTCCAAATCGATCTTCAAATAATCTTGGAGACCATCGAATGAAACTCTCTCCACCTCGTCGATTACGCTTTGATCGTTTGGCGGAACCAATTGACCGCCATCGGCGAAGTACGCTTTGTATCCGTTATCGTGTGGCGGGTTGTGGCTGGCAGTAATAACGATTCCACAGGTCGCACCCAGATGCCGTACGGCAAAGCTCAAATGAGGCGTCGAACGCGGACCATCGAAGATAAACGCTTCCCCACCGCAAGTCGTCCAAATCGAAGCCGATAGCTCGCAAAAAAAGCGCGAGAAATGTCTTACGTCGTGGGCGATTACCAATTTCGGAACCTCCCCCTTACCTTGCGCTTCCAAATGCTTTCGCGAGAATTCGAATAGACCGACCGTAGCTCGAGTCACTGTGTATTCGTTCAACATGTTCGAACCAACTGCTGGAGATGCAGGCACTCCAGTCTCATCCATGTCTCCCTTCTCGCCCGTCGTCGGCGTAGCCCCAATCGTCCGTCCTCGCAAACCTCCAGTTCCGAAGGCGATCTTCTTATAAAATCGATTATTCAGCTCTTCAACATTCCCAGATTCAAGCAGGTCCTTGAGCACGCCAGTAGATGCAACCGTAAGGAATCCTCCTTCAAGCCAAATTTTCAAATTGGCAGCCGCCTCGTCGAGCAGCCCTCCGTCACGATTAAGGTTTTCCACTAAAGCGATAAGCGAGTCATTCATTGCCTCTAGTTCTGAACGCTTCCCCTCGATAATCAATATGAAATCGCTCCGTAGAATTGCCGCATGCTATTCGATAAAACATTCCCCCATTTGTTTGTTGCCCGGGTACCATTATCAATCATGGTCTCTTCTCAAAAAAGACCTTCCATCTCCTCTAAAAAATGTCCGAACAGGATTTCACATACATCATTGGCCACAAGAACCCGGACGCAGATGCTATTTGCTCCGCTATCGCCTACGCGAATTTGAAAATTCTGCAGGGCCACAAAGGTTACATTGCTGCGCGTTGCGGCAATACCAACGCCCGCATCGATACGATCCTCCAGAAATTTAGCCAACCCACTCCACTCTTTGTCGGCGACGTTTCTCCGCTGGTTAAGGACATCATGGTGCGGGACGTGGTTCACATACACGAGGACGCAACTTTGTTCGAAGCGCTCGAACTCATCGATAAGCACGATGTGCGGGTACTGCCCGTAACCAACAATAACAAAGAACTTCAAGGTTACGTATCCATCTTTCAGATGGGCGACTACTTCATTCCGAAATTTAAAGAACCGCGGGCCATGCGCCAAGTCTACACGAGTATCAACGATGTGGTCACAGCCCTAAAAGCAGGTGTCAAATACGTGCGCGACGAAGACAATCTCGAAGATATGTTCGTCAAGATCGGGGCGATGGACATTCGGTCGTTCGGGAAGTTTACCGGATCGGATGCTATCCCCGCCAGCGAAACGATCATCATCGTCGGCGATCGCTGGGATATTCAACAACGCTCTATTCAAATCGGCGTCCGGCTGCTAGTGATCACCGGAAGTCTTGGCGTCGATCAAGAAGTTATCGATCTCGCGCGGGAAAAAGGCGTGTCCCTAATCATCAGCCCCTACGACTCCGCCACAACAGCGTGGACCATTCGCACGGCTTCGCGTATTTCCAAATTGGTTGAATCCAACAGCGTCGTTTTCGGTCCCGATCAGCGACTTAATCAAGTTCGCCGACGCATCGCCAATTCGAACGCCCAGGCATTCATGGTCACCGACGAAGACGATCGTCTCATCGGCCTTTTCACGAAAACCGATGTTCTTAAACCAAATAAGACGAATCTAATCCTCGTTGACCACAACGAGATGACCCAAGCCGTTCCCGGCGCCAGAGAAGTCAACATCAAGGAAGTGATCGATCACCACCGCCTTGGCATAAGCACCGCCCAACCGATCCGTTTCATCAATGATCCTGTCGGCTCCACCTGTACAATTATCGCTCAACTATTCAGACAGAGCAACATTGAGCCCACTCCCGAAATAGCGGGAATCATGATGTCCGGCATCATCTCCGACACGCTCAATCTAACCGGGCCTACCGCTACCGAGCAAGACACCGAGGTCATCATCTGGCTTGAAAGCATCGCCGGAATCAAAGCCAATGAGTTGGCAATGGAAATTTTCAACAGCGGTTCCATCTTGCTTTCAATGGCAGCCGACGAAGTCATCTGCTCCGACCAGAAATTCTATGAAGAAAACGAATTTCGCTTCTCCGTTTCCCAAATAGAAGAGCTTGGATTCAGCAACTTCTGGGATCATTCCGAAGAGCTTTCCGAGGCGCTCGAAAACTTCGTCAAAAACGAAAACTTAGATTTCGCCTGCATACTTGTCACTGATATCAATCACCACAACTCGCTTCTACTTGTCAAAGGCGACGACGAATTCATCATCAACATCTCCTATCCGGCCGTCCAAAAAGGTCACATCTACGATCTAAAGGGCATTGTCAGTCGCAAGAAGCAATTGATCCCATTCATTACAAGCACCTTAAAAGGCGATTCCCGAGGGAATTAATCGAGCCGAAGACTGGGGATTAGCCCTGCTTCCAGTCAAATCCTCATGCCGCTGACTTTCGCAATCGTAGCTCAACATCGTTCGAAAAACGCTCGAAAGCGAATTAGCGATAGCGGTTTTCAAATCTTCGATTGGAATATTAGGAACGCTCATTAGTTATTTACGATTGTAGGCAAATGATCTACCCCCCTAGCTGTGTTTAGCTCGAACCATATGCTTTCTCAAAGGATGGCCTTACCCTACTTGCATTTAGCTGCAATTGCGAACGCCATTCCCCAGTTTATTTTACCAATAATTGAGACGCCCTAAAATCGACTCATGCACCTAACGTTCAACGACGAAAACGACAATCCAACCATGGAAACCAGCTTTTACGAAACCAACAAAGCCGTTAGCGAGTATCTGATCTTTCACTACGGAAACGCAGAGGACCTCCTCTTAAATGGCATCGGCCCCAAGGAAGCCCTCGATTTCCCGTCACGTTGCGGCGAACTCCACAAAGGGCTCGAACTCAGTCGAAATCGCGCTCTCGATCTAGGATGCGCCGTGGGCGGGGCAGTCTTTGCCATGAGTCGAGAGTTCAGCGAAGTCGTCGGCATAGATTTCTCGCACGCCCTCATCGAATCCGCCCAGAGAATGGCCGGCGAAAAGGAAGTCGCGATTCCCATCGCAGTCGAAGGCGAGCTAACTCGCGATATTCCAGTCTCCCTTCCCAATACCGCTCATCCTGATCGCGTTCAATTCGAACAAGGAGACGCCATGAACCTCAACCCCGAGCTCGGTCAGTTTGATTTCATTCTCATGGCCAATCTAATTGACCGGCTACCCGACCCAGCTTCCTGCCTTTCTGGAATCCACAATTTCGTGAACGACAACGGAATCATCGCCATCACATCGCCCTACACTTGGCTGGAAGAATACACGCCCAAAGAAAATTGGCTTGGCGGCTACCTCCGCGACGGAAGCCCTGTACGCGCTCACGATACACTCATCGCTCTACTCGATGAGCGATTCGAGCTACTCGACTCGCGCAATCTCCCATTCTTAATACGCGAACACGAACGCAAGAACCAGTATTCTATCGCCCAAGCCACCATCTGGAGAAAACATTAGAAACGCTATGATAACTCATTTTTCCTCGTTCGCTTTTCGAATAGCTAACCTCCTGCTAGGCCTCGGTCTGCTGGTTCTTTCCGGCTGCAGCAACCAACGGGATCCCAATGCGCTCGTAGTCGGAATGGAGCTTTCCTACCCTCCATTCGAAATGACCGACGAGCAAAACGTCCCGACGGGAGTGAGCGTCGAAATCGCCAAAGCTCTAGCAACAGACTTAGGCAAAACGCTCAAAATCGAGAACATCCCTTTCGCCGGACTCATTCCTGCCCTTCGAACCGGTAAGATCGATCTTGTAATCTCTTCAATGACGCGAACCGAGGAACGGGCTCAATCGATTGATTTTTCTGACCCTTATCTCACCACCGGCTTGTGCGTACTCGTATCGAAAGACGCCTCAATCGCGACCATCTCCGATCTCGATCGAGATGGCATACGTATTGCAGTTAAACAAGGAACCACCGGACACATTTACGCAACCGAGCACATTCAAAAAGCCAAACTGCTGCTATTCGAAAAAGAAGCCGCTGCCACGCTCGAAGTCTCCCAAGGAAAAGCCGACGCATTCATTTACGATCAAATGTCGACCTACATGAACTGGAAGAGGCATTCAAAAACCACTCGTCCTCTCTTAACTCCCTTCACCGAAGAATCGTGGGCGATCGGTCTCAAAAAAGGCAACGAAGAACTCCTCAATGAGGTCAATCGATTCCTCGCCGACTATAAGGCCAGTGGCGGTTTCGATCGCCTTGGTGACCAATTCCTTTCCGAGCAAAAACAAGCTTTCAAAAAGCTCGGCTTCCCATTTTTCTTCTAGTGACCCCTCGCTCCTTATTTTTCGATGACGAAAGTGCCAGCAAACCGCCTTCAGCGCTCGCTCGCGCCGCCAGCTTTGCAATCGCTCTCCTCGCGCTTTCACTCTGCCTATTCGCCGCATTTTACGTGCTCCAATACGAATGGAATTGGTCATCGGTATTTAGATACAAAGCCAAATTCCTCAAAGGCTGGCTGGCAACTCTAGGAATTTCCAGCATATCGCTTATCTTCAGTTTCCTTGTCGGAGCTATCGCGACGCTCTGTTACAGAAGCCGATTCCTTCCTCTCAAATATCTAGCGAACATCTATGTTGAGCTCATTCGCGGCACTCCGCTTCTGGTGCAAATCTACATTTTCTTCTATGTGATCGCCAACGCTGCCGATATTCAAAACCGATATTTGGTCGGGATATGCATCATGGCCATTTTCAGCGGAGCCTATATCTCGGAAATTCTTCGCGCGGGGATCGAAGGAGTCGGACGCTCTCAGCTGCTTTCCGCTAAAGCCATCGGGTTCTCCGAGTATCAGACCTTTCGTTACGTAATAGCGCCACAAGCATTGCGAAGCAGTCTACCCGCGCTAGCCGGCCAGACCGCCAATCTAATAAAAGACTCCTCGCTTCTTTCGATCATCGCCATCAGCGAATTCACTCTCAATGCTCAAGAAGTAAACGCATTCACTTACAGCTCGTTTGAAAGCTTCTTTCCCCTCGCGATCGGCTATCTAGCCCTAACGCTTCCGATCATGAGACTCTCCAGAATCCTCGAAAAACGCCTCCGTTTCGAAACATGAATCTCCGCTTCGAAAAAGTCACAATGCGTTACGGGCAACAATGTGCCCTCGATGACTTTAGTCTATCGATCGACGATGCTCGATGCATCGCCCTCATTGGGCCATCCGGCGGCGGCAAATCCACTACGCTGAGATTGCTAGCCGGACTGGAAACCCCGAGTTCTGGAAGTATCCAAATAAACGGCACGGAAATCGGCTCAAGCGAACCGGAGAGACTCGCCTACCGAAAACGCACGGGAGTCGTTTTCCAGGCATTCAACCTATTTCCTCATTTCGACGCCCTAACCAACGTCGCTCTCCCACTTGAAAAAGTACACGGATACAGCCATAGCGCTTCCATCGAAAAAGCGGAAACGATTCTCGAACAATTCCAACTTTCCGAACATCGATTCAAAAAGCCAGCCGAACTCTCGGGTGGCCAAAACCAACGCGTCGCAATTGCCCGCGCGCTCGCCCCCGATCCCGACACCATTTTTCTCGACGAACCCACATCCGCTCTTGATCCGGAAATGACCGCCGAAGTTCTCGATGCCATCGAACGACTCATCGACGCAAAAAAGGATCTCGTAATTGCAACTCACCAAATGGGGTTCGCCAAACACGCCGCTAATCAGATTGCCCTCATAGCAGAAGGCAAACTCGTCGAAACCGGCCCCGCAGCTCAAGTAATCGAAAAACCCCAATCGCCTCGAACGCAAAAATTCCTCAGAGCTTGCCTGAGTTTTTAGAAAGACATTCCGCAGTTCTCTGTAGGAGCGGGTTTACCCCGCGATTTCTTAGTGCATACCTGCGCCCTTTGTTTGCCACCCCGAAGCAAGCTTCGAGGAATGAACCCGGTTGCAATTCAAATATGAGCAATCGCGGGGTAAACCCGCTCCTACAATTCAACTACCTTCGTTCGAAAACCAAAGCGCTCCGATTCGCCGCGCTGGCAACATGATCCAGTCGGCGAAATCCAACTTCCTCCGCCCAATCAGAAATTTCCTTTTCCGAGTAACAGCGTCCCTGGGTCACGTGCATCAACAGCACTGAATATTCTGCGGTGTGAAGCGGTCCGGTTTTATCTGCATTCAAAAACATATCATGCACGATAAGCATGCCACCCGGCTCCAAAGTCTCAGCGGATTTCTTAAGCAGGCATTTCACGAGATCCACATCCCAGTCATGCAACACATTTGAATACAAATGGACATCGTAACCGCTCGGCAATGGAGCCTCGAGCATATCCATTGCGAGCGTATCCGCACGATCACTAAACCCTCGATCGGAAATCGCTTTCGCCGCGATAGCATCCACGGGTTCCTTATCCAAAACCGTCGCACTCAGTTCCGAAAAATGAGCAGCTAGCGAACACGCATACACACCCGATCCGCCCGCAATATCCAACAGACGCTTTCGCCCCGACAGATCTAACCGTTTCGCCATCGCCTGCGCCAGCAAAACCCCGCGGCAATCCATCATCGCTGTGAATTCCTTCGCAAAGGTCTCCGTTTCCATCGCCTTATGCCAATCTTCCTCATCGTCTCGGCTAGCAAAACTCGCTGGTTCACCGGTTTTCAAAAGCTCCAGCAAATCTTTGGCGATCGGACGATCTTCGACTGGCGGGAAATAGGGACCGATAAACCATGGCGAACCCTCGACCAAATGCTCTTTGCCTTGTTCGGTAACAGACAAGCGGTCTCCCACCCTTTGCACCCATCCGCTGGCGACAAAGTAAGTCGTCATCACATCAACCGGCCTGTATTTAAATCCAAAATACTCGCAAATCGATTCCACGGTTTGCGGTTTCTCTGAAAGCCAAGTAAAGAAGTTCAAGCCCTTAAGAGCTGCGATCAGCATATCCGTGCCATAAAGGGCATCTCGGTGACGATATATGTCGGTCGGATCAGATTGGGGAGCAATTGTAAGATCGGTCATCGCTACAGCCAAGCGATCGAAGAATTCCAAAGCAATTTCGAAATCGAAAATACTGCAGTCCAAGAACCTATGTCCAGGCTTGCCCAGCAATGAGAGTCAGCGGCATCTTGACCATTCGTTTCTGTTTCGCATCGCTCCACTAATAGACAAGCCAAGGAAAGGATTCAATCGTCTCACCAATGCGACCTTCGACATCCCCGGTCTCCAACGGCGTCTTTTCAAACGTAACCGTCGAACTGGCAATATAGCGGTTGTAGATCCGAGCGATTGATTCCGCATCCGCCAAGACTACAGGTCTAACCGCAAAGTCATCCATGCGAATCAAGCATTCCTACCGGATCAACCCAGAGGAGGCAAGAAACTCGGTTGAGATACCTTGCCAAGGCTGGCGGGTGACAAAACGGTTCGTTTCCCTGAAACTGTATCGAACAAAACAATACGTTCCGAAGCGCCGTTGCGGGAAGTATAGAGCATGTGGCGCCCATCATTTAGCCAGCAAGGCTGCAGCGCATGCCCACTCTCCCTGGTCAAGGTCACGCTCTTGCGTTGGCTAAAACTATAAGACGCAATCTGAAACCCATCTCCTTGAGCAATCGTAAACGCGATCTGATCCGGGTTTTTGGGATTCCAATCCGGTTCCGCGCAATTGCCGGAAATATTCGTTGGAATACGATTGTAGCTACCTCCCGATGCTGATCCGCGATACAGCTGATTTCCTCCACTCGAATCGGAAACAAATACGATTTCGCGACCGTCGGGCGACCAGCAAGAAGCCGACTCCAAATGCCTTGATTTCACGACTGCAACCAATGACTTGGCCTGACTATTTCCCACGTAAATATCCGCGTTACCCCTCCCCGTCAGCGTCATCGACAAACGCGAACCGTCAGGACTATATCGAGCGCTCGTATTGGCGCCTTTCAAATTCACCAGCGCTTCTGAGCGTTGACCACGCAAATCGATGCGGCGAATGTTCGGAAACCCAGAATAATAGCTCGTGTAAACGATGTAGTTGCCATCCGGAGACCAGCGAGGACGCAAGGCTTCAACATTGTGATTAGTCAACTTCACGCCTTCGCCAAACAAGACATCGCGCCAGTAGATTTCCATGGATCGACCCACTTCACCCACATACGCAATCTTTCCGCTAAAAAAGCCTTCCAATCCACTCGTCTTGCGGATTGCCATATCGACAGCCTTCAAAATCGAATTGCGCGTCGAAGCTCCCTGCGCGTTTGCGCTGTGCAACTGCTGCTCTGGAACGCCTGAAGTAATTCGAAGCGCCGAGTGCGAAGTCCCGATAGGATCGACCTGAATCGCAAACGAAGCCTCTTGCATCGATGCCACCAAGCGATATTTGCCATGAGCGGAAAACGCCGTTTTCAAGATATTAAGCGCCTTTGCATCCCGCGACCGGACGACAACCGGGATGGTTTCACGCGTTCCTTTGATGTAACCAGGCCCAATATCCCGCTGCGCGACAACAGAAACCGTTAAGCTCGAAACGAGCGTCACAGTGGTAAAAAAAGTGAGAAGGTATTTTGTAAGAATATTCATTCGCAATAAGCCTGGACTTGACAGAAGGTCGAATGTTTCAGGTTTCTAATAAACATCTCTTTCTAATGCTCTCGCGCCATTGCGCGCAAGCGTCTTCAGAGAAAATTCGAACAAAGATTAAACCACCAATAATCCGTGAGCCAAGAAGCGATCAATAACGCATTAGCGACAGTTAAATATCCTGGATTCAGCCGGGACATCGTATCCTTTGGATTAGTACGGTCCATCGATTTTAGTGAAGGGAAAGCTGTGATCGGTATTTCCGTCACCACAAACGACCACAGCGTCGCCGCGCAAATCCGAGATGACATCGAGGCTGCTCTAAAAGAGGTGCCCGAAATCGCGTCGACGGAAGTCAACGTCTCGATCAACCCTGCCAAGAAGGCCGAGACCCCTGGCGCTCAAGCTACTCCCACTGGTATCCCCGGCGTCAAACACGTCATCGCGGTAGCCAGCGGCAAAGGAGGAGTCGGCAAATCGACCTTCTCTTCAAACCTCGCCTGCGCTATCTCGAAGCTCCTCGCTCCCGAAGGCAAAAAAGTCGGCCTACTTGACTGCGATATCTACGGACCCTCCATCCCTCTCATGATGGGAGTCGGAGGACGACCGGAAATCGAGGAAGAATCAATCATTCCCCTAGAAGCGCACGGCATCAAAATCATGTCCATGGGATTCCTGGTAGACGATGATACTCCTGTCGTTTGGCGCGGCCCGATGATCCAGAAGACGATCAGTCAATTCATCAACAATGTAAAATGGGGCAATCTCGAGATTATCGTTGTCGATCTTCCGCCCGGAACCGGCGATGCTCAGCTCTCCCTCGTGCAAACGATTCCGCTCAGAGGAGCAATCGTAGTCACCACACCCCAACTTGCCGCTACGCAAGTAGCCAAACGGGGAGCCCGAATGCTTGAGAAGACCAATGTCCCGATCCTTGGAGTAGCTGAAAACATGAGCTATTTGGAAAACGCGGACGGCACTAAATCTTACATATTCGGCGAAGGCGGCGGAAAGCAAACCGCTACAGACCTTGGCGTCGACTTTCTAGGCCAAATTCCACTCGACCCAAGAATTCGCGAAGCAGGAGACAATGGCACCCCGATTTCGATTGCTGATCCAGAGTCAAAGTCTGCAGCCTCGTTCGAGGCCATTGCCAAAAGCATCGTAGAGCATTTGTAGCGCTTGCGGAACCCTCCGCAGATTCTACTGTCAAACTACAAGTACGTAAAATGACGAGTTATCTGCACTAAAGCGCATATAAAAAGATTGGCGCCTGAGGGCTTACAAGCAATGTAGTGAGCGATGGAACTTACCCCTGAGCGAATTGCAAATAGGTAATTCCAATACTCACAAATCCGTAATTCTAGCGTTAAAATAAGTTCGCGATCTAGAATAAAGGAAAGCTCACAGCGAATCAGACGATGGTAATGATAACCGGAACAAAGAATGATTGCTATGGCAGCTAACGAGTCCAAGACCGCCGACCAACATGATTTTGTGAAGCGTTCGAGTCTTTACAAAGAATTCCTCGCAGAGAGGGATGAGATCCTTCGTCACAAATGGCTCGAGTCGGAACGCCTTGGCAAAGACATTGGATTCGAAAAAGCCTTACTCGACTGGATTCGCAAACACCGCGACGATTGGCGCACAAGCAGACCCAACGGAACTCCTAAAGAATCCCCAGAAGCATCGTCTGCCTAAGCAGCAAAGATCTCCAATCGGAAAGCAAGCTTCACTTCTTGCTCCCTCGAAAAACTAAAAAAAGCGACCCTCTTTCGAGTGTCGCTTTTAAAAAAATTCGTACCGCAATCTTATTTAATTTCGCGGTGAAGCGTATGACGTCTTAAGTGACGGTTGTACTTCTTCTTTTCAACGCGTTCAGTCTGCGTCTTCTTATTGCGTGAAGAAAGGTAGCGGGAAACCGGCTTTCCTTCCGCTTTCGCCTCAGTGCATTCTAGAGTAATTACTTCGCGTGCCATAGTTCGTTAAAATTAAGAAGGCAGCAACTTCTCAGTTTTATTCCAAAAAGCAACCGAAAATTTACGCATCTATCGGCTTTTCCATTAACGGGAGCCCCATTCCGTTTCGAAACACGGTCACCTGCCCCGTACTGGAAGAAACCACGATAGCCAAACACTCCGTCGCTACCGAGATCGCTGCGCCGGCCGCGTGACGAGATCCGAATCCACTCGGAAGGGAATGATGGTAGTCCGGAGCATGAATCAAGCTCCCCGCCGAAACCAAGACCCCATCTCCACGCACTACGAATGCTCCATCCAATCCCGAAAATTCCTTAACGGTCTCATCCATGAATGGACTCAAAATATTGCGATCTTCTTCCTTGTAGCCGTAAAAAGGATTCAACACGAGCGGCTTGGTCAACTTCTCCACACTCTTCGTTGCTCCAAGAACAAACAAAGTGCCGACTGGCCTGCCCTCGCGTCCTTCGACTGAAAGCTCCATTGCAATTCCAATAACTCTCTCAAGCACTTCCGGCGAAACATCGCTTGGCAAAAAGTCTTCCTGCTCAGCAAGCAAAGCTCGGAATTCATTCCTCAAATCGATCACCACAACCGTATCGAATTGATCGCTCCCTGGAATACCGCCGATACAACAAATTTTCTCGTTAACTGAAAAGACGCCCCGTGTAATACCAACTAGAAACGCAGAGCGAGCTTGAGCCAAGCGACCCTTTGAAAACGAGCGCACTTGAATAATGCTATCGAAGGGCGAGTCATCGAAATCACCTTCTTTAGCCCGCTTCGTAACCAAAGTCGTCTTAAAATCCTTAAATGCCAAAGGCGAAACGATTGGACTCGAGGTCATCGTATCGCCGAATATCGCGATCGAATCGCAACCAGCTCCTTTGGCAATTCGTGTGCCGTGATTGAAAATCAGCTTATTGATCGAGCTCTCCTGAGTTTTGCCGCCGCTCGTAAGAATACCGCCAAAACCCTGAGATAAACGATCATACAGAATATCGGAATCCGGAGCGTCAACCAGATCCTTGATAAACCCCTGGTCCTTCACCAAGCGAGCTACCTCAGCTAGAACATTCAGATAGTTCGTCGTATTCTCTCCCGCAAGCATCAGAAGGATCAGGTGAACCTTCTCCTCCTTCTTCGGACCTTCGTAGCGAATCCCCGCCTTGCTTCGACCAATTGCGAAAACATAACGGCGCTTCATCTTCACCCGCAAATGCGGCAAAGCCACCCCATGCCCCAAATAAGTGGTCATGGTATTTTCTCGTTTGAGCAATCCCGTCAGGAGGCTCTTCTTTCGTCCAAGCTCCTTGAAGCTGGTGGACGATACTTTCAGCAACTCTTTGAGGCAGCCCTCTAAGGAGTCGCTTTCCAGTTCAAGTACGCGTTTGCGTGAAAAGTATCTATCTATTCGCATCGATTGCGGCCCGGGCATCACTCTACTTCTCCCAATCGAGGCCGCCCTTCTTCAATTCGTAAACAAGTCCGACGACGAGTACGCCGAGGAAAAACAGAATCGGTCCAAGTATCGGCAAACCATCGGCGAGAAAATCACGATAGATTATCGCCCAGGGAATCAAAAATAGCACTTCGATATCAAAGAGAATAAAGAGCATCGCCGTCACGTAAAACTTGACGGAAAAACGGGTACTGGTCTTACCCTCCGACTTTACGCCACATTCGTAGGCGGAATTTTTGATACTGCCCTTAGATCCTCGTTGGCCAAAAATATGGCTAGCGACGAGAATAACTCCGGCTAGTCCGGCGGCGAATGCGATCTGAACAAGTACTGGCGCGAAACTGGAAACGTCCATGTCGTTAAAAGTTCCCCAAATTGCCTTTCGACTTCAAGGCAAATAAACGCTCCAAACACGGATTAATGTAGATTAATTTCAATACACTGTAAAACAGCCTGCATTGACCCCTCAAGCTCGCCCGCATACCTCAACCTATTGATACAAAAAAAGGCGAACCTCAGAGAGGCTCGCCTTTGAAAGTATTGAATCGAAGACTACAGTCTACTTAGTCGCTTGGTCGAGAATGTCGCCCAAGTTCATAAGATCGCCGCCATCCTTCATCGTATCGTAAGTTTGAGTCTCTGCTGCCAACTGCTCTTCATCGTAGTTAGCCGCCTTGATACTCAATCCAATTCGACGTTCCTCGCGATCGATCTTGATCACGCGAGCAGTCACTTCGTCTTCCAAATTGACAACGTCTTTAATCTTATCGATACGCTCTTCGCTGATTTGGCTGATATGAACCAAACCATCGATGTGATCCTGAAGCTCGACGAATGCGCCGAACGACGTGATCTTCGAAACTACGCCAGTAACCACATCACCGATACGGAAACGACCATCGATATCCGACCATGGGTCGGTCGCGAGTTGCTTCATCCCTAGAGAGATACGCTGGCTCGAAGTATCCACGTCGAGTACGAGCGCGTCGATCTCGTCGTTCTTCTTGAGCACTTCGCTCGGATGGTTGATTTTGCGAGTCCAAGACATATCGGACACGTGAACCATACCGTCGATGCCTTCTTCCAATTCGACGAATGCGCCGTAGGTCGTGATGTTGCGTACCTTGCCGTGAACATGAGCTCCGACTGGGTAATTGTGTACCACCATATCCCATGGATTTGGATCGAGTTGACGAATACCTAGAGAGATCTTCTCTTCGTCCTTTTGGATTCCGAGAACAACCGCTTCAACGTCGTCGCCGACCTTAAGCAGCTCGCTTGGCTTGGTGATACGCTTGGTCCAAGACATTTCCGTCACGTGAACCAAACCCTCTACACCTTCTTCGATTTCGATGAATGCGCCATAAGGAACCAAGTTCACAACCTTGCCCGCCACGCGAGCTCCGACTGGGTACTTGTTTTCGATGCTTTCCCATGGATTCGACTTGGTCTGCTTCAGGCCGAGGGAAACACGTTCCTTCTCGCGATTGATTTCGATGATCATTACATCGATCTCTTCGCCCTGCTTCAACATTTCGCTTGGGTGCGAAATACGTCCCCAGCTCATGTCCGTAATGTGGAGCAATCCATCCATACCGTCGAGGTCGATGAACGCGCCGAAATCGGTGATGTTCTTGACAACGCCCTTGACGACGTCGCCTGGCTGGATCTTGTCGAGGAGATCACGGCGCTTGGAAGCGCGTTGCTCTTCAATCAGCTCGCGACGCGACAGAACAATGTTCTTACGCTCCAAATTGATTTTGAGAACCTTGTAATCGTAGGTCTGGCCCACGTATTGATCCAGGTTCTTCGGAGGCTGAATGTCGATATGGGAAGCTGGCAAGAATGCATCTACTCCCATGGCAACGATCAAGCCGCCTTTGACTTTCGCTTTCACGCGGCCTTGAACGATCGAACCTTCTTCACACTTGGTGATGATGTTCTCCCAATTCTTTTTCTGCTCGGCTCTGTCGAAAGATAGAACCGGATTACCGTCTCTGTCTTCAAGCTTCTCGAGATAGATCTCGATTTCTTCGCCAATTTGCAGGTCTCCCAAATCCGAAAATTCGGATGCGGAGATAAGACCTTCAGATTTACCACCGATATCGACTACTACTTCGATTTGGCGGATTTCAGTTACTGTGCCCTTGATGATCGAACCTTCTTTAAGTTTATCGAAGGTTGTCGTGGCCAGAAGTTCTTCCATTATAGAACTCATGATAGTAAATACCAACTCTCCCGAGAGCGCTTCCGAAACCTCCCAGCGTTTGGCTAGTATGCGTCGCCAGAAGCGACAGGTTTGAATTAATCGAGCTCGTCCGGAAGCATCACGGCGGAACGAGCGGTAGAATATGCCGCAAGGGTCAGGAAACGTGACCCAAAAGACATTAGGAGCAAGCGAAATCGACCCATCAAACCCAATTATCGAGCCGGTTTGATTTCAGCCCACATTCTCCGACTAATAGACGACTTTATTGAGCGGGTACTCAATGATCCCTTCAGCGCCCATTTCCTTAAGTTTCGGAATGATATCGCGGACATCCTTCTCGCTCAAGATCACCTCAACCGCCGACCAGCCTTCGTCGGTCAGTCGATTTACGGTGGGATTGCGAAGCGCAGGCAAGATCTCTAAAATTTCATCCAATTTCGACTTGGGAGCATTCAACTTCAAACCGACCTTATCCGCCGCCTCCAACGCCGCTTCAAGCATCATCGCGATGTTCTCGATCTTCTGACGTTTGAACGGATTTTTCCAACTCTTCTTATTGGCGATCAACTTGGTGTTCGTTTTAAGCAGAGTATCAACGATGCGCAGGTTGTTCGCCCTCAGGGAATTGCCAGTTTCGGTCAAATCCACGATCGCGTCTACCATATCCGGTACCTTCACCTCGGTCGCGCCCCATGAAAATTCGACTTCCGCATCCACTCCTTTGTCAGCCAAAAACTTACGGGTCAGATTAACAACTTCCGTCGCTACACGCTTCCCTTGCAAATCCTCTACCGACTTTATGTCGGAGGCTTCAGGAACGGCCAGGACCCAATAAGATGGGCGATTCGAAGCGCGGCTATAAACGAGATCGCAGACCTCCACGACATCCGAACCGTTTTCCACGACCCAGTCGTAACCGCAAAGACCTGCATCGAAGAATCCATGGTCCACATAGCGGCTGATTTCCTGGCTTCGGACAAAACGCCCATCCAGTTCCGAATCGTCAAAGCTCGGCTTATACGACCGAGAGCTTTTCCGGATATTCCAACCCGCTTTCGCAAAAAGGCGGATCGTCGCTTCTTCAAGGCTGCCCTTCGGCAGTCCAAACATAACGGTTTGCGATTCTTGTGACACGCAACATCTGGAAATCCATGTGAGAAAAAGGCGCAAGCCTAATCGTGCACAGTTTTATGGTTCTTTTTACATTTTTACATTTTACATTTTACATTCACTTCTAGAATGGCTCTTCCTAATCGCCGTTATCGTAAGCAATACACCTTAATCACCCAATAAGAACATCTTTCTTCCAATCTAGAGCAAAAAACGGTTAACATAATATTTACAGCTCCTCCACTCATCAACCCGTTCCCTGAAACCCAAAAATTTATATGCCAACCAAACCCAAGCCACTGGTCTTAATCGTCGAGGACGAAGCTGAACTCGCAAACGTTATCGCCGAACATCTCGAAGCTGCCGGAATGCAAACTCAGATTTGCAATCGTTGCGCCTTAGCGATGCGTTTTCTAAAGAACAACTTTGCGAACATTATTTTACTAGACCTCACCCTCCCCGATCAAAACGGGTTCGCATTCATGGAGGATCTTAAACGCGAAGACATCAATATCCCCACGATTTTCCTCACAGGAAACGATTCCGAAATTTCAAAGGTCAAGGGATTCGAACTTGGAGCTGACGACTACGTCACAAAACCTTTCAGCGCCCCGGAATTAGTCGCCCGGATTCATGCAGTCCTTCGTCGAGCAGAAGTCGCTGGCGATTTCAACGTAACCAAAAACGTGAAACTCACGGACTCCCCTTTCACCTTCAACACGGCATTGGTAAACCCGACCACAATGGAAATTACGTTTACCGATGGAGAAGTCGTTACGATTGGCCGCAAAGAAATCGGCATCCTCGCTTATTTTCAACACAACCCAAACACGATTATCACACGGAAAAATCTCATCCACTCGGTCTGGGGCATTCATGCGGATATTCGAAGCCGCTCGCTCGACCAGTACATCGTAAAGATTCGCGACCTCTTCAAACGCAAGAGCGTACCGCTCGATAACCTTAAGACGATTCACGGTATCGGCTATCAATACGAACCCCTCAAAACGACCGAAACCAGTTAACTCGGCATTTCTCGAATAGAGAAAACAGCTATCTATTGAAAAGCCCTGTATTCACGTGAATACAGGGCTTTTAAATATCTGAAGACCGGCACAAGCCGACTTTCGAGCTTAGATAGATTACAACCGATTACGATCTAACGATCTCAATCATCACTATGAAATCCAAATTCATCCTCATAACCTTCGGGTGCAACAGCGATACAGCGAAGTAAAGTCCAGGCGCCTGCAAAAATGGATAAAAGGTAAAGGGATATCAATAAAATCATCTAACCGAATGTACGGTAAACTCCCTCATTTACCTGTTAGGATGTCCATAAAATTGACCCGAAAGTCACAAAGTACATATTTTATTTACAAAAATCCATGCTCAGCCCTCCAACTGATTCGCAAAGCAAACCAATCTACCGCAACCGGTAGTAATTATCTGGATTGTAGAGGTAATAGAAATCAAATGGTTCCAAACGCGGCAGACCGACAAACGGCTTACCTTGTTGATCGATCGCTTCCTCCAAAGCGCTCGTAGCGAAAATCATGCTTTGTCCAAATCGATCCGGATTCTTGTCCACCGACATTTCCCAAACCCGATCGACAACCTGGTCAATCCACTTCAATTCAGAAGCCCTATCCCCAAACTCGCGCCAATCGCCATCGGAGTTTTTCTCGTACATCAACGAAATGAACTCGTCCAATGTCAGGCCCATTTTCTTTGCGACCGGGCGAGCAACCCTGCGCCACCATTCTTCAGCCTCCTCCAAGAACTCGCGCTGCTGAGTTAGATTACCGCTAACGCCCCAACTAATTTGGTGATGCAAGATGACCGCATTCGGATAGCAGTACGAGCGTTCAGCCAGCGTCGCGATACTCGCCGCCATACTGGCCGCATATGACTTAACAACGACGTAAACAGGCGCCTTGCTGCCATGCATCGCCTTCATTATCTTGTAACCAGACATCACCGATCCTCCTGGAGACGAATCGATCACTAAGAAAATCGGATAATCAGTGCTTTCATTATTATAGAAATTAATCCGCTCGCTCACGTAATCCGCAAGACCGCTCCAGATGGGACCATTCAAAGCCACTCGCCGATCACTCACATGTAACACTCCGTCCACAAACGGCTCTTTCAGATACATCAAGTCGCGATCGGCATAAACCTGATCCCCCACCAAATCGCCCTTTTCCTTCAACATCAATTTCGCCGTGAGCTCGGCCACGTCGATATCCAACGTTGATCGCTTCAACTTCAATCGCGTATCCGCCAATCGCAATTCAGCCATCTCGGTCTCCATCTTTTTCAGAGCGATCGAGTTTTGAAGCTTGAGACGCTCTTCCTCATTTCGCATCTCCGACAATTCATCGTTCAACAGCTTTTTTGCCTTAAGCGTTTCGTACGAAAACTCCTTATTTAAAGTGTCGATTTGAGCGCTCAACCGCTCGTTAGCCAATTTAAGCTCCAACAATTCGTCACCCAATCGCTCGCGAACCAGCGAATTTTCAGCAGCCAAGCGTTCCTTATCCTCCTTCAGACCAATCAGCTCTTCCTTAAATTGCTCTGAACGCAAAGCCAGCCTCGCTTGAATCATTTCCTTTTCTCCCTTGAGCCGCTTGAGCTCCTCTTTTCGCGCCTTCTCCTCTGGGTCCTCTTCATCTGCCTTATCGGCTAACTCCCCTTTGGCTTCTTCGCTCGCAGCTTCAGCTTCATCAGCGTCACCCTCGGCTTTCGTCTCATCTTCCGTGGCGCTTCCGGCATTGACCACCAATGGCGCCAATGCGTTCTCATCGCTTTGAGCGATTCCCAAGCTTGTCGAAAACAAAGCAACTAAAGCAGTCAGTACGACCGTGAAATTAAGTGAAGAGCGATTTTTAATCATGGTGAAATTCATCGATTCCAAAGCGGAAATAGAAACGGCAACAACTAAATAGATGCAAACGATGTAGACGAAACGCAAGCGCAAGCCACTACTCCCGAAGCCGCTATCCAACCGCTTCCACGCTTTTTTACATTGAATTCCGACAAAATAACTAGATCTCGAGCGATTTCCCCTTAGGAATGAATCCGTGAGCCTGGAAACCCTGGAACTAGTCAAAACCTATCTACTCGAACTTCAGAGCGATCTTTGCGCTCAACTCGAGTCAATCGAAGACCCCAACCACCGATTTATCGTGGACGCCTGGGACCGGCCCAGCGGAGGCGGGGGAGTCACCCGCGTGCTCCAAGGAGGCGAAACCTTCGACAAAGCCGGCGTCAATTTCTCCTACGTCATGGGAGACAACCTACCTCCATCCGCCACTGCAACACGCCCAGAATTGGCCGGACGGTCCTTTCATGCAACCGGTGTATCAATCGTCATCCATCCGAAAAACCCCTACGCCCCGACCTCTCACGCCAACGTTCGCTTCTTTTTCGCTCCAGCTCGAAATGCCGACGAATCCGATGTTTGGTGGTTCGGCGGCGGATTCGACCTCACCCCCTACTACGGATTCCGAGAGGACGCCATCGAATGGCACCAGACCGCCAAAGCTGCCTGCGACCCATTCGGAGCCCACCACTACCCGAAACTCAAAGAAACCTGCGATCGCTATTTCTACATCAAACATCGCTCCGAACCACGGGGTATTGGAGGACTCTTTTTCGACGACTTCGACGAAGGCGGTTTCGACAACGCATTCGCCTTCTTGCAAAGTATCGGCAACCACTTCGGCAAAGCCTATCTTCCTATAGTCAAACGCCGCAAAGACATTGCGTACGGTGAACGCGAAATCGCCTTCCAACGCTACCGTCACGGCCGCTACGTTGAATTTAATCTCGTATACGACCGAGGCACCTTATTCGGTCTCCAAAGCAACGGACGCACCGAATCCATTCTGATGTCCCTCCCGAGCGATGTGTCTTGGAAATATGATTACGCCCCTGAAAAAGGAACGCCCGAAGCTGAGCTTTACGAAACTTTCCTCGTACCACAGGACTGGGCCAACTTAAAGTAAGAAGTAAAATTCCAGAACAAAGAAGTTCAGATTTTCGTTTTCCCACTAACTCAATCGCCTACAGTCTAATTTCCGTATAAATGAATTCCCGCGAACGCTTTCACGCTGCTCTTAATTGCCAGCCTCTCGATCGGCCACCCATCTGGGTCATGCGCCAAGCCGGCCGCTACCTCCCCGAGTACCGCGCCCTCAAGGAAAAATATTCCTTCCTCGAACTCGCCCAAACTCCAGAGCTCGCTCTCGAAGTAACGCTCCAACCCCTAAAGCGATTCGAACTCGATGCTGCCATTCTTTTTTCCGACATTCTAGTGATCCCCGAAGCCCTTGGGCAAGGATACCATTTTCGCGATCAAGGCGGAATCGGCATGAATTATCGTCTCGATACTCGAGAGCAAATCGACGAGCTTGATCCGACCGCTATCGAAGAGAAGCTCTCTTACGTCGCCCAAGCCCTCAAGCTCATCAGCGCCGAACTCGACGGATCAAAAGCGACCCTAGGGTTTGGCGGTTCCCCTTGGACGCTCGCCACCTACATGGTTGAAGGCGGCAGCTCGAAGAATTTCGAACGCGTTAAAGCGCTCTTCTACTCCGATCGCGCTTCGTTCAACGCGCTGATGGAAAAACTTGTCGCAGCTCTGATCGACTACTTCCGAATGCAAGTTGCAGCGGGAGCGGAAGCCATCCAGATTTTCGACTCTTGGGGCGGAATTATTTCGGGCGACGACTACTACGAAGCCTCCCTTCGCTGGATCGAACAAATTATCGATGCCGTTCGCGACGAAGTCCCCATGATCATCTATGCGAAAGGAACTACCCCACATATCGCTCGCCAAGTAGCTACCCGTCCCAAGGCAATCGCAGTCGACTGGACGATTCCCATTCAAGAAGCTGCCAAGCAAATCCCTGCCAATATCGCAATTCAAGGAAATCTCGATCCGGTAATTCTCGATACAAACCCAGAGATTGTTTCCCAAAACGCCACCCGCATCCTCGACGCCATGAGCGATCGGCCCGGCCATATATTCAACCTCGGCCACGGAATTCTTCCAACCGCACGTATTGAGAACATGGAGGCATTGGTAAATACCGTTACCAACTATCGTTCGTAATCGCTTCGAAAATTAAAGACTTCGACATGCAAGACGCGATCATCATAGGAGGAGGCATATCAGGCCTCACTGCGGGATACTTACTCCAACAGCGCGGCTTGGATATTAGCGTCATTGAAAAAGGTTCGGCTCCCGGCGGACCGATTCAAAGCGAAAGGCAAGAGGGATTCCTATTCGAAAAAGGGCCCAACGCCCTCCTGCTTCCCGACCATTGGGTTGAGCAATTCATCGACGAACTTGGACTATCTTCGCAACTTCAGGAATCCAGTCCCAATGCGGCCAAACGATTTATCGTCCGCAAGAACCGTCCCGTCGCCGTACCAGGAT
>Ga0115000_10001284_pt1 | contig 22478 bp, 19 predicted proteins | sample ArcticOcean_MG_C_6_FD_89690 | JGI IMG/M metagenome (GOLD analysis project Ga0115000, IMG submission 89690) | Marine microbial communities from western Arctic Ocean - ArcticOcean_MG_CB8_128 | ecosystem: Environmental > Aquatic > Marine > Oceanic | place: Arctic Ocean: Canada Basin | collected... | reverse complement strand
GAGGGTAAAGTGTTTTTCAATCACCGTTGCGCCATGCGCAACAGCAGCAATTGATGCACCAACCCCTATGGTATGGTCAGACAGACCAACCTCACAGCCAAACAACTCCTGCATATTAGGTATCGTCAGCACATTACAGTTTTCTGGTCTGGCGGGATAGGCGCTCGTGCATTTCAGTAGAATCAGTTCCCTGCAACCCTCCCCGCGTGCAGCATCTACTGCCTCATGAATCTCAGCTACTGATGCCATGCCGGTTGAGATAATCACCGGTTTACCGGTAGATGCCACCTTTCTAATTAGTGGCAGATGGTTATTCTCAAATGAGGCAATCTTGTAGGCCGGAACATTCAGTTCTTCGAGAAAATCGACTGCAGTCTCATCAAAAGGTGAGCTAAAACAGACCATACCCAATTCATTTGCCCGCTGCATGATTGGCTGGTGCCACTCCCACGGCGTGTAAGCTTGTTTATAAAGATCATACAGACTGCTGCCATTCCAAAGGCTTTTCTCATCGTCAATGAAGAACTCACCTTCATTAATTGCCAATGTCATGGTATCTGCTGTATAAGTTTGCAGTTTCAGTGCATGAGCACCCGATTCAGCCGCTGCCTCGACAATCGCAATCGCCCGTTCCAGTGACTGATTGTGATTGCCAGACATTTCAGCGATTATAAATGGGCGACTGCCTTTGCCGATTGAGGCATGTGCAATTGTAAATTGACTCATTCTTCTACCTTATCACAAACTCTAGCTGAGCCTTTACAATCAACCAGTTGTTGGCCTTTCCGAGCCTGCTCTTGAAGTTGGTGAGGGTTTTCAATTGCTCTCAATATTGCTCCATAGATATCATGTTCATCGACTTGATTCCCATTACCAAGCCATTGTAGATATCCATCCTGCTCAAGATCGCTGGTAGAGGCAATCTGGTTTTCTGCAATGGTTACAACAATGCTGGGTAGACCTAGAGCCATCCGCTCCCAAGTTGTAGAACCGCCAGCACCCAATGCAATATCAGCATTGGCCATCAATTCAGCAATATTCTCAATTTGGATATGGAGTTGTGCGTTTGGATGCTCTGCTACCTGTTTTTTTATTTCCACTATATTTGGGTTAGCTAAACCTACTACTACATCCACCAACAGATGTCGCAAATTAGGATGTTTCAATGCCTTGATTGCTGTTGATGTAAGGTTGTCTAGATCGGATACACCAAAGAAGATGAAGATCCGGTTGATTTGATGCTTGCTCCTAAAAGAGCCATTATTGCGTGCTGCGAAGTCTTTCCGCAGGAGGGCATAAGAGGGTCCTAGTAATCTTAATGTGTTAGGGCATAGTAATTCATCATATCGGTGTTGATCATGAATATAATTTTGGTCGAGCAGCAAATCACAGTCATGAATTCGATTGGCGAGGTCATCAATAACCATAATTTTTCCTGTGTGAGGTCTAAGTCTCTTTTCCCATTCATGGTCTAGTGCATAGTGATCAATGATTATCCAGTTCGAGTCTTTGCCCTCCACTGCCTCAATGGTCTGAGCCGCATCTACCTCCTGTGGAACACCAAGCCACTGCTCATATCCAGCCAAGCTCTCTTGTGACTTAGATATTTTCCGATCAGGTAGCAGATGAGCCTTGAAGCCTTTGCCAATGATATATTTATTCAAATTGCCCGGGTGATCACGAGTGACGAACTCGATGGTCACTCCAGAATCACGAAGTGCTTCAGCCAACGTTAGACAACGCATAACATGACCAGAACCAATTTTTTGTGAGGCGTCAGTGCGGATGATAATCAATTGTGACATTATCATTCTCGCTGTTTATATAGGTTGCCAATACTATTTGATCAATCTGTTTGGCTTTAGACAATCTATGGAGCAATATTTCGATCAGTGGCTGCCTGTTTACTTCTCTTAACAGCTTTCCTGGCAACCTTGTTGAACCCATTCTTTCCTGAACAATTGCAACAACCTTCATTGCAAATTCCAACTGGATGGATTTATTAGATCATGATCTGTCACTGATAAGTCAGTTGGATAATTATATAATTTCGTATCTATTGCTCTTAATATCTCGCTCAACTGCTCTATATTGTCAACACCTACAATTACATGTGATATTTTTGATTCTGATAAAGCAAAATTAATGCATGCTTGTAGTGCAGTTATTTGGTTATCAGACAACCAATTGTCCCACTGCCGCCATAACTTATCCCATTGGCAGAATCTATCAGGCCTCTTGTCGAAGTCTAATAACAATAAACCTTGTAGAAATATTGAGCGGACATGAATTTCAACTCCTGCCTCATATAATCTGTGGAGCCACCCTGATGTTTTAAGTCTTTGGTCGACTATGCTATATGGTGATTGTATGATATCGGGCTTAAATTTACCCCAAAGTATATCTAGTTCTGTTGGGTCATAGATAGAATAACCAATTTTCTTAACTAAATTTCTGTCTTTCAGCGACTGCATTATTGACCAGATTATTTCTCCATTAGCGCTATCTAGCTGCATAGGATGATGCAACATAAGGCCTGAGATTTGACCTTTACCAAGCCTATCTAATGAGGCTTGTATCTGCTCTTCTATCCAATTTTGAATATTATTATGATCTTCCGGGACTTGTGGTAATTTGGTGATAACTCTCCACTCATCAACACCTATATTTCCTAGGCACTTCTCACTATCTCCATAGTCAATTGCTGTATCAAGTGTATCCATTCCAGCCATTTTGGCCTTATAGAGAATTTTCTTTGCATCTGTTTCTCTTACTTGGCCATCTTGATTTGCTATGCCGTATGGCAATCCAAATTGTACTGTCCCAAGAGCTAATTTCATGCAATTAATAAGGATTTTATTGTCTTGATGTTATCTTGTATGATCTCTTGTCAACCATTGAGAATCATTGTTAAATATTTTCTATCTTGTCTCTATATTGGTTAATCCAATCACGCAAGGATTCAATTGACATCCACTCTGTATTATTATCTGAGCTATAGATGAAATCTTCAGGAACTCTTCTCCCATCTTTAATTCGACCAGGGTCTGAGCTCCACTGATTAATAGCTGGTAGTACTTTGTAGTGCGATTCATATTCAAAAGTATGCTGAGCATCTTCTGGTCCAATCATCTGCTCATGTAGTTTTTCCCCAGGTCGTATACCAATGATCTCCTGTTTAGCATCTGGTGATATTGCTGTCGCTATATCTAACACCTTCATGGATGGTATCTTGTTGACGTATATCTCACCACCCATCATATCATCAAATGCATGCCACACTAGCTGCACAGCTTGCTCTAGTGTGATCATGAACCGTGTCATTCTTTTATCTGTTACTGGTAACGCACCACTATCTGCCAACGACAAAAAAAACGGAATAACCGACCCGCGTGACCCCATCACATTGCCATATCGGACTACGGAAAATAGAGTTTCACTATCTCTTCCAACATAAGAGTTACCCGCGACGAATAGTTTATCGCTGGCGAGTTTAGTAGCACCATAGAGATTTGCCGGTGCGCTGGCTTTATCAGTGGAGAGTGCAACTACTCTTTTTACATTATTATCAATACAAGCATCTATCAGATTCATTGCGCCGATAACATTTGTCTTAACACACTCAAAGGGGTTGTATTCTGCGGTCGGAACAATTTTAGTAGCTGCTGCATGAACTACATATTCAATCCCTCCTAATGCGCGATATAGTCGGTCTTTGTCGCGGACATCACCTATAAAGAAACGTACTCTGTCATCATCACTATATAGCTTGGCCATTTCCCACTGCTTCATCTCATCACGAGAAAATATGACGAGGCGTCGTGGGTTGTATTTAGCGAGTGTCCGTGCCACGAAAGCATGGCCAAATGACCCTGTTCCGCCAGTAATCAATATTGATGAATTTGTTAGCATTCTTATTTTCCCTGGTCTATATATTTGACTCTTCTATAAAGATAAAAATTCTATTTTTGTTCAGACTGGAATTTTTTAGCATCTTGTTTTAATTTACCAATTTCGTTTTTTAGTTTTTCATATTCTTCCAACTTTGTTGTTAGAAATGAAAAAGTAAGTCTTGTCTTCTGTTCAATTCCTTTAGGGGTAAGGAGATAAATATAGTTTACTTTTTGTGGATGATGACGGAAGCTTGATAGTTTTATCCATCCTTTTTCAACCAATTTTTTCATGCAGTAATTTATCTTGCCCAGACTTACCCCCATTTCTTGGGAAAGTTCTCTTTGAGTGTATTCAGGCTTTGCTTCTAATTTACGAAGTAAATCAAGATGAATATCTTTTTTATTCATTAGGACCAGAAAAAATAAAGGAGAGTCAAATATTTGGTAAGCTACCGCCATATCGTACAAAGAAATTTGCACAATCAAACGGCCTTTTAAATTCTATTTTATCATGTATATTGCTAATGTTCAACAAATGAACAATCTTTATAAATTAGCAATGTTATGCATAGATTTTCGACTTAACAAAACAATTGCCAACACAATAATTAGTAAGGTTGGCAGTACAGCGCTCAATAATTGACTAAAGTTATAGCTAAGTTACAAGGCTCGACCTATCCTAGCAATCATTTCAAAAGAAAGCTCCAATGCAATACCTAGAAATATTTTCTGACAAGAGAGATATCAATTATCGTTTATTTCAATTTAGGTTTATATTGGTTTAAAATATCTGGCACACATATTACTAAATCACACTTACAAACTTCAATTCCATCAACACACCCTACTGAGGTTCCAGTGGCAATTCCAAATCGAAAGCTCTTCAATACAGCGCTAACATCTAACCTATCTCCTGGAACTATTTGTTTGATAAATTCTAAATTATTAACCTTTAAATCTGCAGTTTCCTTCCCTGCACATTTAGGCATTGTAATAAAGGACATAATAAACACCTCCATTAAAACCTCTAAAGTTACAACCCCAGGAACAATTGGATTGTCTTCAAAATGACCAGGGAAAAACCACTCGTTATATGTAAAATTTTTAAACCCTTTGGCTGACTGCCCTTCAACAATTTCATCAACCTTGTCAATCATAAGCAAGGGATGTCTATTTTTTAAAAAACTTTGAATATCGTATATATTTAAATCCAGCAACTTGGATATACCATTTTCGCTTGCTTTCTTCATAATATTTATAACTTAATCATTCTTGTTAGGCAAGTATTTTAGTTTGAATTGATACCTTTACACACCTTAATGAAATATAAAAACTATTGAGTAGGAATAAAAAAGTAAATAAAAATATCAAAGTCACTTTAGGTGGAATTCTTTTCATCAGGTTTTAACGCATCTATAACTATAACCAAAAAAATACTAAGCATAAAGCTGCAAATAAATGATAACAATATAATCAGACTTTTGTTGGGCTCGATAGGGATAGCAGCTTGTCTTAGCTGCATAGCGTTTATACCAGTCATATCTATTATGCTTGACTCAAGTTTGAGTTTATCATTATCTAGGACGAGTAATTCTGGAATATAAGGCTCATCATTAGTTCTACTTTTTAATAATTCAACTCTTTCTAGAAGTGCTTTTTGACCATACAAATACCAATTTGGCAATTTCTCGTCTTGATAAGCTCTATAACTTGAACTTGAAGCACCAGAGTCATCTATAAATTGAGTAGAACCGTTTGATGTATCTGAATGTATTAATAATGATGTATTAGCATCAGCAGTAAAAGCAATTGAACTTGGTGTAAAGTTTGAAGTATATCTTGCTTTATTAGAAATACGGAATTCGTCTAAGTTTCCCTCCCAATATTGACCTTCTGAAAGAGTCGAACCACCAACTTCAATAACTGAATCATCAGTTCCTAGTTTAGAAGTTTCCCTAGTATCACCCATATCATCGTAAGTAATCGGTTTCAGTGCACCATCCAAGTAAAATTTATACGTTTGATCATGACGAACAAGAGCAAAATGATGCCAATTGGTATCAATGCTAGGATTAAAGGCCTTATATTGTTCAACTCCACTTTCTCTATGACCAAAATAAATTTTCCTGTCTGTTTGAAGAAATATATAAAAACCATCCTCACTACCCATATTCGATACAATATATTGTTCATTAGATACCGAAGTATTACTCTTCTTAAACCAAGTTTCAATTGTAAAATCACCAGTTATCTCTAGTTCATTAGTGGCGGGAATCTCCAAATAACCACCATCGCCATCAAACGCAATAGATGATGAACCAATTTTATTCTGGCTTGTGGTGTGCTGTGCAGCACCATTAGCAGTTATAATATCTTGCATTCCATAAGAAGAACCTTCATCCCAGTACCAAGCTATAGAGTTGTTTTTACTTTCACTAATCTGTTCAAGGTTATTTTCTATGATTCCAAGAGAGCCTGCCAATTTGGCTGCATCAGTTAACATTTCTATTATATTTAATCGTAATTGCTTTGCTTTAGCTAAAAGCAATCCACGTTCTTCCGATATTTGATCTAAACGAATGGCAATCTTTTGATTTGTAATGTTAATAAAATCATTAACAGTTTCGCTATTTGCGGAAACAACTAATTCATTCAAAAACCTTGAAATAATCTCACCATCACTTCCTTCCATTGAAATCGAATAAGGTCTCTCTAGAAGATTGCCAGTTATCTCATCTTTACCTTGCTTTGTAACTGGCGCCTCTAATGAAATAGAGTTAAGAAAGCCAGAAACATAATCTTCAACATCATCGATTGGTTCGTTCTCTGGATTGAGAACAGTTAGATAGTCATTCCCATAAAAAACTTTTTTTTGAAATTCTTTTTCCGATAGCTTTCTTAAGTATCTAATGAAAATCTTTTTGGATGTTTCATTTGTTAATGGAAATTTATTTAAAGACAGTACTGAACTTTGATTAGGTAATGAGAATGAAGAAAATGTTCTATAAGTTGGTGTGGTATTAAGTGCGTATATTATTGCAACAAGAGTCACAAAACCAGTGAAGCCGAATATAAGCCACATACCCTCTTTTAATAATTTAGCTAATCGTCTAAGGCCAATTCCATCCGGTTGGTAAGGATATTTTTCATGGTTGTTTTGGTTCATTTTGATTTATTGTTTTTCTTTATGCAGCATTTTATCTAAATAAGAAATTTATTGTAGAGTAATTACGACGAGCAAGTGATAACGATGACATAGCGACAGCTATCAACAACATAATCGGAGATAGTTATATTAACAATAATAAGGTTAGTTAAAAATCTAAAACTATGATGGAATATTGTGTTTTAACAATCATTAAAAAAATCTAAACAATATCATTAACAATAACAAAAATACATCTCTTTTTTTACGACGAAGTTGATAAAAGTTTTTTATTAGAAACCATCTACGTAAATTAAATTTATTGCGATCATCAATACTAATTAACGCTGATATTTTTCTTACTTCAGATCGATACCAACCACTTCTAATCATTTTTATACGTTTTAAATATGCTTTAAAACCAAAATTTGAACCAAACTGATTTGACTCATGTTGCCTGTAGAGCATTAACACTTTACTGTCAATATACCAGGGCAAACCTCTAGATCGAATAAATGCATATATAAAAAAATCATGTGAATCAATATCATTGACTTCATCCCAATTATTAATAGTAAAAACCTGGAACAACATTGCACTATCAGAATCTAATAAAAATGTGCAACCAGGTCCAGGAGACTCAAAATAGTAGTCAAATCTTTTTTGAGGAAATGATTTTTTAACTAATTTTTCCACTTTATTATCCCAAAATGCCATAACATCACTGGAATATGCCACTGCTTTATTATTTTGCAAAATCTTAACTGCATGAGACAACTTCTCTGGAAGCCATATGTCGTCTTGATCAGCTAAAGATACGTAATCAAAATTTGAAAAATCAACGTCCCGGATTAATCTATAGAAATTTTTTGCAGCGCCACCAAAATGCTCTCCATATGGCAATACTTTAATATACTCACTCTCTTTCTCTAATCTATTACACAAGTTGAGTGTATCGTCATTAGATATGTCGACACTTATAAAAATATTGATATTGATATTTTTTTGTAATAGTATTGTATTAATCTGTTCTTCTATAAGTTCTCTGCCATTATGCGCCGCCAATAGGACTGCTATATATGGATTATGATTCTGCATTATATTTTTCATAAGCATCAATAATGAGAGCCTTGCCTTTTTCTAAGGATAATATTCCAATACAAGATTCCAAATAAAAAGAAAACAATATGTCCACTCTTGATACTAACCAAGCCCTCATTCAAAATACTATAAATAGCAACAAACAATACAGGCGCGGTCAATACATTGAAATGCAACTTAATATGATGTAAGTTCTTTACAAAAATAAGTATGAAGATTGCAACAAAAAGCATGAATGAAACCAATCCAAAATCACTCAACATTTTTAGATAAAAAGAATCAAGAGGGCCGGGTATGCCACGCTGGTATGAATATTCTAGATGTGATAAAACACCCCCGCCAAATATAAAATTATAAGAGCTCTCCCACCAATCAATCATTTTATCCATATTTCCAAGCCTCACTTGCAAACTTGGGTCATCAGCCAATTTACTGAAAGTCAAAGTTAGAAAAGAAAGTGATTTAAAATAGGTATCTGTAAATAATAAAGAAAAATACAGAAAAATAGCACCGCCTATAAACCATAGTCTGTAACTAGAAGCTACAATCATAGTTATAAAGAAAGCACCAGTTCCAATTCTAGATTCACAGAGTAACATTGTGATTATTAACATGATTTTTTCTATCTTGCTCACCTTATACCCACCTGTCAAAACAACAACTGCAAAGATCCCAATGACAAGTGCAAATGGCGAAGGTATTTCAAAAAAACCATACGCCAAATCATATGCTGGCGTTGCTTCAAACAATCTTCCGTTGTCAAAAACCCTCCAGCTGATAGTATCAATTAAATGCATTACTACATTTATATTGATAAAAACTCTTAAAAAATTAAGGGCGCTATTTAGTGATAAATTAAGCAGCATATTTCTAGATAAATAAAAGGAAAACACCATAGTTGCGTACCAAAAAATCTGAAAGAGTCCATAAATAGTATTGTTACTAAACAATACAAAAATCAATGAAACATATAATAATATTACAAATACACACCAAGAAAAGTGTGAAAATCTTACTACTCTCAGATTAGAAAACAACAACAGTACAAATATTGCACCAAATAATATCATTGTTATAATATCAAACCTTAAATCAGAAGTTGATCCAGAAATTTGAAAAAAATGTATCCTAGGGGAAAATATAAAGAGTATGAAAAAAATGTATTGCCAAAATACAATTTTACTTTGATGGTATAAGTCTATTGCAGGTTTTATTATATTGGCTACAATTATTTTGCTAGATGAGACAACATCGTAAGAATGATTTACTTTTTTATTTATTAGAGTAGAAAAAAAGTTCACTAACATCTTAAACCAACTGACATTACTAATAGAGCTTGTTGTATGTTAATAGTATCTATCACTATCATCAATGAGAAAAATAACTTTTCGCCAATAAAAAGTCTTCAAATGTGTCAATATTAACTGATCTTTCGTTAGGCATAATATATGCACGGCTACTCTCGCCAATAAAACTTTCATTCTTTAAAAGAACATCGCGTCTAGTTGCATAAATTGCACCATTTCGAATATAGACGGGAGGTAATTTTTGTCTAGGGCGCATATCTTCTTGTCCTTGATCTACATAGTTAATTAAATACCCTTCTACAATTCTTTTCATTCTTAATGGATGGTATCCTCCAACCTCAACAACGCTTATCACAGAATCTGAGTTTGTATCAAAAAGTAAATTAATAGTATTGTCAATATCACTTGTTAGTCTTAATGGTGTGGTTGGTTGTAACATAATTACTGCATCATATTTATACTGTTGGTCATTCTCCATGAACTGAACCGCATGCTGAACCACAGGAAGTGACAATGCGTCGTCACCTGAAAGGTGATCTGGTCTTTTAAATGGAACCAAAGCTCCACATGATTTAGCAACGCTAGCAATTGAATCACTGTCAGTGGAAACAATACAGTGCGTTAACAATTTTGACCCTAAAGCTGCATCGATCGTGTATTTTATCAATGGATTGCCGTTAAGTTTTTTAATATTCTTGTTTGGAATACTCTTTGAACCACCTCGTGCAGGAATAACACCTAAAATTCTTTTTTCATTCATCTTCTATACTTCCATTAATCACTCATATCGATAATATTGTGCATTAGGGCAGTATCATCTTCAAGATAACAGATTAAATTATGAATAAATAAATCTGCCTGCCTATCCCAGTAACCTTTGCTTAATCCAGCAACATGAGGAGAAAGGATCACATTTTGCATTTCCCATAAAGGAGAGTCGACTGTTAATGGCTCGTCAACAAAAACATCTAAACCTGCGCCCATAATACTCCCATCCTGCAAAGCAGTAATTAAGGAAGCCTCATCTACCGTCTCGCCACGTCCAATATTAATAAAAAAAGCACTAGATTTCATGTGTTCAAACACATTCTGAGAAAATATCCTTTCAGTTTCTAGAGTTAAAGGCAATAAATTGAAAACATAGTCTGCGTCTGACACCGCAATTGAAATCTGGTCAAGTGTATAATGATTATCAACCAAATCACTTCCAATTGCAGTCCTCCCAATTGCAGAAACTTTCATTTCTAAAGCTTGACAAACTCTGGCTAACCGTCGTCCCACATCACCAAGTCCAACTATAAGGCAACGCTCACCAGATAATTCGTGAATTTGATCAAAATAAGCATCAAAACTATCACGATTCATATTTTTCTCATTTCTCAGAGTTTGATTAAAATGCAGCCCTCTGGCTAAACTTGTCATAAATGCTAGAGCAGAGGCCACCATAGAAGATGCAACAATCCCTTTACTACAAGTTATTGAGATATTTCTTTTGGACACATCCTCTGCATTAACCCTATTAACTCCGACAGAACCGAAATGAATCCACTCTAATTTTGGCATACTATCTATAATCCCAGGTGTAATACGATTACCCCAGTAAACTGTTGCATCCTCTAGAACTTGAGGAGAGTTTGGTGTATTGACAGGAATAATTTCTACATTAGGAAATGCAATCTTTAAACGCTCTTGTAGCCATTCTGGCAAATGATACAAGCGCAAAGATAGAAACAAATCACATGCAATCACAGCTTTTTTATTTGAAATAACGGCATTGTCTTTATTTGTCATTATGGTAGTCGATAGCCACTATTAGGCTGGAGTTTATATTTATGCATTAGTGAGTCATCTAAAGTGACGCCTAAGCCCGGCGCATCAGAAGAGTACCATATTCCATCTTTTATTATTGGGGGCTCTATCCACATTTTTTCAGTTAGCTCTAAGGAAACCATAGGAATTTCAAGAATATCTATAGATGGCACGGTCAGGGCAATCTGTGCATTAGCGGCTATAGCTACTGCACTACCCCAAACATGAAGAGCACTATCTAATTTCAACAATTCAGCTTTTCTTGCCAACTCAACACAAGAAAGTATGCCACCAGAATGAGTGGCATCAAACTGCAAGATATTTACCGCTTTCAAATCAAGTATGGCTTGATATTCTCCATTGCCACTATATGCCTCACCTGCTGCAATAGGAATTAACTCACTATGACAGACTTCTACCAAACCTTTTATATTTTCAGGATGCACAGGTTCTTCTAGCCATCGAAGATTAAAATCTACAAGGTCTTTGGCGCGACTTATTGCTTTTTCAGCACTCCACGCAGGTCGAATCGTCCCCATAATTGCATCCACCATAAGGTCATTATTACCAAATGTATTTCTTGCACTTTCTACTCTTTTTATATCTGTATCCCATTCTTGAAAACCTACTCGCATCTTGTAGGCTTTATATCCAAGATTTAGAATATTTTCTACATCCGCTATAATTTCATCAGAGGTAAAAATAACTGTGCCACTGCTTGCATATAATGGAATACTTTTTCTAGAATTCTTATTTATCAACTGACTGGTTGGCACTTCTAAAATCTTACCTCTCACATCCCATATAGCTATCTCAATAGCACTAAATACACTTTGTAAGATGCCATTACCCCCAATAAATGGGATATTTCTTATGTCATCGAAAATTAAATCATCTCCTATCAAACGACCTACAAGATAACTTTCCAAAAAATTCACTATCGGTTGTATCAACTCTGGCGCATAAACACCAGAGTAAGTCTCTCCCAAACCATAAACACCTGATTCAGTATAAACCTTTACCAACCCTACTGATTTAACCCCTAGAGGTTGCCCAAGAGATTCGCCCTTGCCATAAGGAGATGACAAAGCAAAGCCTTCTACTTTCTTAATGCGTTCATCAATCTGTTTATACATTTTTTTCGTCTTTCTTTGTACGCTCAATACCACCTAGAATGATTTCGATTGGTGTTTCATCATCTAATCGTAAAGCATACAATAAATTATTTAATGGGAAAATTCCTACCTTATCTCCGACTAAACTTCCCATGCGTATAATCGGCGTTGATGTCACACATCCAACACCATAGAGGGCACGATGTAATGGGTGTTTTTCCACTCTCGGCATCAATGCATCGCCAACTTGAGAGTAATCACCATCTGTATCTTCTTTCCAATAATTGCCAAAATCAATATAACTAGAGAACACCGAATCTAAGCCCTCATATTGCAGTTCTAAAATTAACTCATCAATCAATTTAGCCGGTCGAAAAGGGTATAAATAATTTATATATACCAGTGCCTCTGGAAAATCATCTAATGCTTCAATACACTTTAAAGTATATTGCAATACTTTTTCTAATGATAGGTCTGGGTCTTTTGTATTGTCAGATCGAGCTATGACTTTAACCTTGTTTTGAATCGCTAAATTACTAACAATTTCATTGTCAGTTAGTACATATATGTTATTAATATATTCAACTTCTTTTAAATAATCTAAAGAGCGTTGAAGAAAGTCAATATCGCCCACCACCTTGTGTTCCCCAAGCACAGGTAAAACTGCAACAAAATTAGCAATTTCAGGCTTTAAAGATTCAGGTAAATCACCAACACCTTCTTCATCTAGCTCTCCTAATATTTTCGCTATTCCTTTAGCTCTTACTGATGTATTGCCATGCTGGTGCAGTCCGTGATAATGATAAACAGACGCATTTGGTTCGTAAATAATCTCATAGCCGGCCTCTATCACCAACTTTCCCCAAATCCTATCTTCAATATTGGGTACCTCTTCATCAAAAGGAAACTTATCCCAAATGGCGCGTGGAAGCATACTGTTTGCATTATGAAAAAAGTAATCTTTAACTTGTACTTTTTTATCTTGACCAAATGCAATTAACAAGTCTCTTTTGTCAGCATCACTAGTATAAGATAGTGGCAATTGGCGACCGTACACACCTGCTAATTTTTCATTTTCATCAAAATTATTGTATAGATTTTGTAGCCATTGTTTGTCTTTAGGAATGCAATGAGCAGAGATGCATACAATATAATTTCCTGTCGAGGCACGAATTCCATCATTTAACGCTTTTCCTGGGAAAAACCTATTAATCTTAACAATAGTAGATATAGGATATCGTTTTGCTACTTCAACCGTATGGTCAGTACTATTATTATCAACCAAAATCACTTCAAAATTATCAAAGTCTTGATTAAAAATCGCACCTAAACAATGCGCTATCCACTTCTCCTCATTATAGGTTCGAACAATAATTGATACTTGTGGGGAATTTGAATTCATTCAAACATTTCAAGACTTAATAATTCGTCTGCCGATATCTCTTGAAGAGCTTTTTTGCCAATAATTTTGTGCGCATCCTTGGATGGAATTCCTGTGCCTGGATTACGGTATGCAACCATATCAGCTGTCAACTCTGTACCTAAAGGAATGTCTTGTGATGATGCCATAGAAACATGATATTTATGTCTAGTAATCCATTCTGTCTCACTGACATTTTTTTCACCTGTACCTTTGATTTTTTCAATGTTTCTAATATCTTTTACCATTGCAATAAAATCTTTTGGATTCAGTGACATTTTATGGTCAAAACCTGTCATATTATTGTCCAGCGTATAATGCCTTTCAATAGCAATAGCGCCCATTGCAACCGCTGCTAATGTTGGCAAATAACCTAATTCATGGCCAGAATAACCTACCGGCAAGTCAAAGCTCTCTTTCAACACATTGATCATATTCAAATTGCATTCATCTATAGGGGTTGGGTAAGCCGATACACAATGTAATAATAACAAAGGGGTTTTATGCTTTTCAAAAATTCGAACTGCTGTTTCAATCTCTTCCAATTCAGCCATGCCTGTGGACATGATAGATTGTTTTCCTGTTTTGGCTAAGTGTTCCAATAGTTCAATATTGGTTGCACTGTGGCTAGCCAATTTATAAATACTAATACCTAATTCCTCAAGAAAATCAGCTGCTTCAGGGTCAAACGCTGTACATAAAAAATCCAAGCCTTTGTCTTCAGTATATTTTTTAATAATCTTATATTGGTCCATATTAAATTCAAGATGTTCACGAATTTCTCTATATGTTTTCCCAAATTCTGGAAACCTGTCATCTAGTGCGTCCAAGGTTGATTTAACAGCTAGTTTATCAACCGTTCTTTTTTGAAACTTAACCGCGTCAGCACAAGCCTCAACAGCTAAATCAATCAATTGTTTTGCAATCTCAACCGAACCATTATGGTTTAACCCCGCCTCTGCAATAACATAAGTATGCGTCGTTTGATCGTTTTTAGTAAATATATTTGTTTTCATAAAAATTTATTTAATTTTATCCATCATAGAAATGTAAAAATTCTGTGTTGTAAATACGGAAGCAGATTTAATTACAGAGTTAGAAAGTTTAATATATCTATCTTCATCATTGGCAATTTTTGTGATTTTATTATCAAAATCAACCACATTATCAATAATAGTAATATTTTTCTCAGTATTGAATTCGTCCATTCCAGGATTGTAAAAAGCAATAGGTACGATTCCTAATGCCATAGCCTCAATCAGTGGTAAACCAAAGCCTTCAAATGTTGAAGTGCTTAGAACAAAATGACATTGTTTAAGCACATCAACATATTCTTTATCTGATCTGGGTTTTACATGGGTCACACTTTTTAGTTTAGAATCTAAATCATCTTGAGATATCACCATATAATTCACACCTTTTAATTCAGAGTTCTTAGCAATTTCTAAGAACTGCTGATACCCCTTTCTAGGTTGGGCACTAGTAACAATACACACTCTAATTGAGCCTAAACTAGGATAAATTTCAATATTCTTTTCATATTTCAGGGTAAATACTGCAGGATTGACGATATATTTTGTAGAGTAATGTTTAATACTAGTCAGTGTTTTGTTGTATGAATTAAGTGAGTATGTGGAATTAAATAAAACCGAATGGTATTGATATTTTTGACTGATCTTAAAAAAATACTGATAAATTGAATTAAATAGCTTTCCACCTTTTGAATTACCCTCAAATAATAAAAAATCATTAGATTGTACAAATCTAACCCTTCTTTTATTGGCATATATGAATGAAAAAATTGAAAGAATTGGATCTGATACTATTGCAGCAACAATTGACTTATCAAATCGTACTTTAAATGAAAGAATAATAGAAAACAATACAACTGATAAAACCCCATCTCCCAGCATGCGCTGGGAGACACTATTTGAATAATGGCTGTCGAAAACATCGCCCTTGCGATCTAGGAAAAATAACTTACAATGTTTTCTATCCTTAATCGCTTCATCCATAAATTGCAACAAAACTCTATTTCCTCCTCCAATCTTCATTGAAGGCATCACTACAGCATAATAATTAGGCATATTGTTTTAAAGCACATAATGTTCTGCGCTATATTTTAATAGCACTCTATCAATCGTTTTAACTTTCTCATTCTTATAAGGAGTATTCATAGGAAGATAGGATATAACGGTATCAATTTTATTTAATTGTTGAAAATAATCTGACATCATAATTGTACTGTTGATTGGGTTTGCAATATAGGTAATATTGTTATTAGCGACAAGCAACTCTGATGGATAATCTTGATAAGATGCAATAAGTCCAATCTTGTTATAAAAATTATCATTGCTGTTTTTTTCTGATGGATGTTTAGAGAGATAAATATCCTTTGCTCCTAATTCTATTAACTTTGAATACACATCTTTAATTAATTTATGGTATTCACTTTTCGACATTCTTTCACTCTCAACAGAATGAGTGGTCATTAATATTGCAGATTTAGAACTGTCTATATTGATACGTTCCAAACTAATCTGATAAAAATTTTTAGACACATGTTCTGAAATATCTACAACTTGTTTATTCTCAATTGAAATAACATTATCTGGATTTATAGATGTATATATTCTTTTGAATCTTTTATCAGAAAACATCCTATATTTTGACGGAAAGCAAACGAAACCATGAAGTAAATAAATAATAAACCTAAAGAGTCTATATTTATTAATCACAATTAATTCATTAATTAATCCATCATCAAATTGAACAACATCTCCATCATCTACAGACAATGATGATTTCAGTAACTCAAAATACATACCAGAAGCATAAGAGGTGCATAATTGAGTTTTGTTAGAAGAAAGAGATATTAATTTACAAATATTTTTAATTTTTCTTACAGTTTTAAAATTTAGCATTAGTTTTTTATCTTGTGAATCTATATCCAAAATATAATAGTTCTTAGGAATATCAATTAACTTAGATGCTAATAATAAATCTGACTTTCTACCTTTCCATATCAGGGTTGTATTTTTTTCAGAAAACTGATCCCCAATTGAAGAATGCATATAAAGCAACTGTGTTATAGATCTAGCATCTAATACCATCATTGCTTTATAGTATTAATGAAACTAATTAAAGTCAAAGCCATAATCATCTAAATCTATTATCAATATTAAATCTCATAACCTTGGATATAAAATAAGGTTAATTAATTGTTTTCTGAAGCTCTTCATAAGTATGTTGAGCTACAATTTTTCCTTGTTTTAAAGTATATATCTTGTCACAGTTTTCAAGTGTTGATATACGATGAGCTATAATGATGATGGTTTTATTTCCTCCTAGTGAATCAATAGATTTAACAATTTCCTTCTCAGTTTCATTATCTAGTGCACTTGAAGCCTCGTCAAAAACTAAAATAGAAGGGTCATTATATAAGGCCCTAGCAATGCCAATTCTTTGTATTTGCCCACCTGACAATCTAACACCTCTCTCACCTAACTCGGTATCGAGTCCTCTGTCTAAAGTTGAAACGACGTCATTAAGTTGCGCATACTCAATTGCTTTTTCAATTCTTTGAAAATCAATATCAGCATCTATTTCGCCAAATGCAACATTATTGACTACTGAATCATCAGTTAAATATACTGATTGTGGCACATAACCTAAGTTTTTTTGCCACGCTTTAATATTATTCGAAATATCAATATTGTCGCACAATATTTGACCATCTGAAGGTTCTAATAATCCAAGTAAAATATTAATAAGTGTGCTTTTTCCTGCGCCGCTTTCTCCAATAAAACCAACAACTTCTCCTTTCTTGATTTCAAGGTTTATATCTGATAGAACTGTACTTTTTGTATGGTCGTATGAGTAGGACAAATGCTCAATTTTTATATTCTTCTTAAAATCTATAACATGAGGGTAATCACCCCCATCAATACCAACTGAAGATTCTTTTAAACTAGTATTAATTTCATTGTAAGATTCCATTTCTTTTATAAAAAGCCATAGCACAGGAGCTTCAAAACGTAGCTGAGAAACTGCATGCATAATTCTTGTTGTTGAAGGCAGTATTCTAAAAGCGCCTGCAGCGAAAATAGCCAAAATAGGAATAATACTAGCCACTGTATTGCCTTGAAGTATTAAAGAAAGTATCAATATTATTAGAGTTATGACAGCTAAAGTCTCAAGAAAAATCCTAGGTAAAAAAGTGTAAAAAAATTGATTGCCTTCTACTTCGTTAGCCTTTAAATTATGTTTCTCAAAAGCACTAATAAAATTACTTTCTTTTCCTGAAATTTTTACCTCTTTAATGCCGGCAAGAGCTTGCTGCAAGTGCTTAATTCTAGCACTTTCACTACTCTGCCTAATTAAGCCCCATTTTACAAGATTATTCTTTGCGTAAAAATAATAAGCAATACTACCAAGTCCAAGTGTAAGAATGACTATTGTCGTTGTTACTGGGTCAATATAAAATAAAAATGCTGCTATACCGAAAATAACCACTGACTCAACACCTAAAAATAATATTTGTTTTAATATTCCATCAGTAAAATGTGCAATTTCTGTAGTAATATTTCTAATTAAATCAGAAGAGTTATTGTTCAGATGGAAAACGTAATCTTGATATATATAACTATTAAAAAGTTTTTGTGAAATGGTAGACCTAATGTGATAGGTAAATTTAGCTTGAATTTTTGCAAGAAATATTAAATAGGTTGATTTTATTACATAGTAAACAAATACCGTCAAAAGAGAAAATATAATTAATTTTTCTTTTGAAGGGTTACCAATAAAATCTAAAAGTGGGATTACAACAGGGTACTGTTGCTCTATATCAGGCTCCAGTAAAACAATCATCATAGGCATAAGAATTGAAATCCCACCGATTTCAAACAACATACCAATAAACATTAGAAATAAAATCATCCAGAATCTGGATTGATCATTTTCTTCAATAAAATTATATGTAGAAGTGAGTTTGTAGAAGATAGAATTTTTCAATTGATTAGAGATAATTTTAAGAAATTAAATATCAAAATACCTAAGTGGTCCTTTAGTGTAATCATGTTTATAAAATTCATAGATTAGAGTTTCTTTATATAAATCTTGTACCTCCTCAAAACTTTCTCTGTCATCCCTGTGCCAACCCCACTTTTTTTTCCAAAACTTTAGATGTGGCCCATAATCACCAAAATATTTTTTTCCTAGTCCTAATTTTGTAAGTCTGTTAGCAGAATTCTTAGGTATTTTTACTTTTTCTTTTATCTCTTGATTATGCCACGCAACAAAATTAGGCAATACTATGTTGTAAATATTATTCTTTAAGAACTGATAAGAAAGATCCTCACAAGCACCAAAAAGATGGTATTTATTCGAAGGTTCAACTATTTTTTTAAATAACTCAACATTTATCATCCATCCAAAGTCTGCAGGTGACTCCACTGCAAAAGGGCGACCATAGGTGTGCCAATCCAAATCCATATCACTAGATCTATACCAACCACCCCTTCCGGGTGTTTTCATCAAAGGAGTTTTGGCTAAAATACCACAGGAATTTGGCTGAACCTGATCTTTTTTATCTATACCGACCATTGGTCCAAAATAATTGAAGCCCACTACTCCAAATTTATCTAAAGAACCTTGACTCACAAGTTTATCCAGATCCTTAAAAAAATTTATGGACAAGGGGAATGCGTCGTGTGTACACCAGACAACAAACTTTGTCTCCTTGGGTACGGTTTCTATAAAAGTTTTCCAAGCCCATTGTAACCCCCTATCTAAATTAGGTATAAATGGTATATCATTTTCAACACAAATACGCTTACCCAATTTGATTTGAGATTTAGAAGACTGATCATCTATGTTAGATAATTTAAAGCCTTCTAAGTTAACGTTCTCAAGAAATAGTGGTAACATTTCATAGTTATTTCTTGAAGATAGAAAAATTTCAATAGACTTCAAAGCAGCTAATCCCAATTCAAGTCTTTTAGTGTAATAAATTTACAGCCCTTTTCTACTAAATCAGCATTGTTTTTCTTGATATCTTCTAAAAAATTCCACGCTAGAACTAAAATATAATCTGGCGGATTCTTTAATGCATGCGTTTTAGACATAATTGGTATCTTCATACCAGGTAAAAATTTATTATGTTTTAGTTCATTATCCTCAACAATATAATCGATAGATTCATGATTGATTCCATAATAGTTAAGAACAGTTGTTGCTTTTGCAGGAGAGCCATAGCCCACAATAGATTTGCCTTGGGATTTCAATTCTTTTACTTTATTTTTAGTAGTATTTTTAAGATCATTAACACTGGAAGCAAATTGTTTTAGTGTCGAAAAATCATCTAAACCAAATTGTTTTTCTCTTGCTATAAAGTCTTCTACACTGCTGTCAGTCTCTGCCTCTTTTTTGGCAGATATAAATGCTCGAATTGATCCGCCATGTGTATTTACATGCTCAACCTTTACTAATTGTAAATCTAAGCTATGAAAGAAAAACTGTAATGTGTGAACTGACCAATAATTAACATGTTCATGATAGATATTGTCAAATGTAAGATCTTTGATGGTATCCAGAAGATACTGAACCTCAATAATAAAAATACCGCTATCCTTTAAAACTTTAAAAACATTTTGAGCTATTGACTTTAGATCGTCTGCGTGAGCAAAAACATTGAACGCTGTCACTATGTCCGCCTTACCTTTTGATGCAATTATTTCATCGGTTATTTTGTCATCGAAGTACCCATGGAGAGTTTCTAGTCCATTAGAATTTGCTAAATTAACTAAATTTTCAGCAGGGTCTACCCCTAATATTTTTATTCCATTCTCTTTTAAGGGTGATAAGAAAACACCATCGTTACTACCTATATCTAAAACAAAACTTTCTTGGTTTAAGTCAAACTCTTGTATAAATCTATCGGCCATGCTGGAAAAATGATCTCTAAATGTTTGATTTGTTGAAGAGACATAAAGATAATCGTCAAACATTTGTGTCGCTGGAACAGTAAAAGAAAGCTGGCAGTTGAAACAATTGGGGCAGAAATTGAGTTCCAGAGGATATAAATTCTCTTCTTCATTTTTATCTTTAAGCAAACTATTAGCCAAGGGCGACATCCCCAAAGAAAGAACCTCTTTAAGATCTTTTCTTCCACAGACCCTACACTCTGCCTTGTAATGATCCACAATCTGTTTTCTAAACTTCTCAGACACAAGCTCATAAAATATAGTGTGAGTTACACCATAATTTTCGTGTTCCCTTTCACCTCTGACCAAGTTAAGAAAAATAGAGTCTTCTAAAAAAACCATTGTGTGTGCAACATTAGGATGAATTACCGCTAAATCTCCTGAGTTAATAATATTTGTTTCAACTACTGAATTAGGGTCAGATAAATCCTTTAAAACACTGATATATTGACCGGTTATTAATAAACATTTTTGTTCTTGTATAGGATGATAATGATTAGCCCTAACTGTACCTGCTTTTGATTCAATATAACCAATTAAGTTAATCGGCTCAGTAAGTTCGAAATTACTTATCTTTCCTCTATCATCTATGAATTCTTTTTGGCCTTTCTGAATCAACTCTAAAGTTTGGAATTGAGTTTTTTCTGACCAAGCTTTGATCATCTCCTCAAGAGATTCTTTTAGGGGGTACTTAAATTCAAATCCTGTAGATAGAATTTTTTTATTTGATATTGTATAGCCTAGATTAGGTATTTCGTCATCCGTCTCCAAGAGCTCTACCTGATTATTAATTTCCTTACATATCTCAGCAACCCCTTTAACAGTAGTGTTATCACTTGAACAATGGAATATTTCTTTAGAAATTTCATTATTCTCAGCAAGGATCTTCATCGCTCTAACAACATCAAATACTGAAACTAAGCTTTTATGCTGCTTACCTCCTGAAAAGAGTTTTATTGTTCCATTTTGAGAGGTAATTTTTGAAAATAAATTTGGCATAATATTTATTCTCATAGTGTCAGAAGAAATACCAAATACTGTGGCAAGTCTAAGAATAATGTAATCAATATTTGAGTTTTTTATATCAATCTCTGATTGTGCTTTGCCTGAAGAATAAGTTAAAACAGGGAGTAAAGGTTCACTTTCATCTAAATCAAATTTAGTCTCTTCGAGGCCTTCATATACAACATGTGTTGATGGAAAAATTAATTTTGTATGTTTAGATACAGACTTAATGATATTCTTTGTTCCCTCAATTCCTACCTTAGTAATCATTTTATCTTTCTCACTGTTAGCTTCCGTTTTCGTATATGCTACATCAGTAATTCCAGCTAAATGATATACAATATCTGCATCAGATAAAACACTCTTCATTAAAGACAAATCCATTATGTCTCCATGTATAAAGTTAATTCCCCAATCTCTAAGTTGAGTAACCCTTTCTGATACAAATCTATTATCAATAACAGTTATATCTTTATATCTCGATTCACCAGAGTAAATTTTACATAACTCTGTTCCGATATAGCCCAAGCCACCTGTAATAATAATTTTCATTTTGTAATATTTAGTTAGTTAATTGTTTAAAAAAATTGATCAGAAATTACTCTCTAGTTTTGCGTTAAAGTAATCTATTGTTTTCACTAGCCCGTCTTCTAAGGACACATCTGGCTCCCAATTTAGAAGAGATTGAGCCAATGTAATT